>OBZZ01000172.1_pt1 | contig 59469 bp, 45 predicted proteins | sample 1501451 | NCBI WGS metagenome assembly OBZZ01 (sample SAMEA2580274, study PRJEB22360) | human gut metagenome | biome: human gut; feature: human-associated habitat; material: faeces | place: Denmark | collected 2008/2010
GACCCCGACGACTATGTGTGGTGGTCCGACAACCAAAGACTCCACTCCACCCTCGCATACCGGAGCCCGAAGGAATTCACCGAACAAGGACTCGTCCTCTAAGAAACCGTCCAACACACCGTTGCCAATCCACCTGCCGGGCTTCGGGGAAGCCGGACAGGCAGCCGTGGAACATGTCGACGCTCTGGCTGCCGTGACCGGGGAAGCATGCCGCGATGTCACCGATGGGGTTGCGTGTGTCCTCCGCTATCGCGCCGGCCATCAGGAGACGGTCCGTCATATCCGTGTCCTTGATCCGTGGGATCCGTCCGTCGTCTTTCATGATGGATGCTCCTTTCTATTGGGGGAGATTGCCTGAATCGTGTTTGGGAAGTGTGATCCAGCAGAGCAGCGCGAACGCCAATGCGAGGGCGCAGGCGATCCAGCATGCCGCATGCGTGGCGCTCATGAAACTGGTCGAGACGGACTGCTCCACGGTCTGTCGGATGCCTGCCGGCAGGTGCGGAAGGATCGATTTCGCGGCCATCACCGAATCCTCCGCGGCTTTCGCGATGGAAGACGGGATCTGCAGTCCGGACAACGAGTCCGAGAGCTCGTCGGGGTAGACGGAGGAGATCGCGGACCCCATGACGGCGACGCCCAGCGTGCCTCCGATCTCACGGATCGTGTCGTTGACGGCCGATGCGGCGCCGGTCGAGCTTTCCGGAACGGTGCTCATCAGGGCGTCCGTGGCGGGCCCTTGGATCAGGGCGATGCCGGCCGCCATCAGGGCCATGGTGGGTACGACCACGAACCAGTAGCTGCAATGGGCGTCGACACGCGTGACCACGAACATGCTCGCCGACAGGAACAGCAGTCCCGTCGAGACGACCGACCGGTATCCGAAACGTTTCGCCAATTGCGTGGCGAGCGGGGCGACCGCCGCCATGACCACCGCGAAGGGCAGCGTCGCGACCGCCGTCTGCAATGCGGTGTATCCACGCAATGCCTGGAACCATTGGGTGGTGATGAAGATGAAGCCGAACAGGCAGAAGAACGCGACGCAGATCGCGCAGGTGCTGCTCGTGAACGTGGCCCTTCGGAACAGGCCGACATCGATGAGCGGGGCGTGCGTATGCCCCTCGACCGCCGCGAACACCGCAAGTATGATCAGGGCCGCGCAGATGCCGCCTATGACCTGCCAGGAGAGCCAGCCGTAAGTCGGGCGTTCGATGATCGCCCACACCAGCAGGCCCACGCCGGCCACCGATAACACGGTGCCGGGGAAATCGAACCTCTCGGAACGGTACGCCCGTACCTCGGGCACCGCCACCGCGATGCAGGCCAGCGCCACCGCGCCGATGACGGAGCACACCCAGAAAATGGAATTCCACGCATAGTGCTCCAGCAGGACGCCGCCGATGATCGGGCCCAGGGCGATGCCGACCCCTGATGTCGCCGCCCACAGGCCAACGGCCAGGCTACGGTACCTGGAGCCTTCGAAGATGACGATGATTGACGACAGCGTCGCCGGATAGATCAGCGCGGCGCAGACCCCCAACACCACGCGCAGCGTCACCAGCTGCCACAGGGCCCAGGAGAAGGCCGTAGCTGCGGAGACCACGGCGAATCCCGCCAATCCGACGAGCAGCATCCGTCTTCTTCCCCATCGGTCGCTGAGTTTGCCGGCGGGCAGGAGCAGCGCCGCGAAGGACAGCGTGTAGGCGTCCACCACCCACTGCAGGTCCGTGGACGAGGCGTTCAACGCGTCGCTCATCGTGGGAATCGCGACGTTGACGATGGTGTTGTCCATCACGACCAGCAGCACCGCCAGACACAGGGCGGTGAGGGCCAGCCCCCTGTTCCCGGACCGTGCGTGTCTCCGGACCGGCATGGGGGTGGGAATCAACGAACGTTCAGATTGCATATCAATGTTCTCCTACTGTGTAACAATGTTATCTACAAATGAAACAATACTCCTCTCCGTGGGGAGGGGGATCGCCACCATCCGTCAGCGAGGCATGGAAGCGCTCCGCGTGCGGACGGACCCACCGTCGGCGCCATGAACCATGCCGCCGCCCGTGGCGCGGGAACGGGAAGGCCATGCGGCGTCGCCCGGGGTCCGCAAACCCCATGGCATGTTCCGGGCCCGGGAATGCCACGGCCGATGGGTCATCCAAAATCAGCGCCGTCCGCTTCCGGGCGGAGAGTTCGTGCGGTCGCTTTGATGACACGGCCGCCGTCCCGTCGGGACGTTCGGCATCACCCGATTACCGGTCCAACCCTCACGGCGGGACCATGACCCGTCGAACTTCAATGAGGAAAGCGCCGGCCGACCCTTTGCCGGAAAACGCGAACCGTCGGCATGCCCCGCTGAAGCGACGCCGACGATGGTTTCGGATGGTGGGCGGCCCCGATCGCCCGATCCTTCTCGATCCGCCGCCCGGCGATCGCCGAACGCCCGTGGCGGCTCACGATGGTTGCAGGCCCATGCCCATCCAAGGCGTTGGCCGCATCCTGCAAAAAACCGGGTCCATCGTACGCCCGAACATGCGAATCTCCGTACGCCGGCGTGGATATCCCGCATAGGCGGGATATCCGTCGGGGAGATTCCACTGACAGCGTGACCAGTCACTCATGCGCCGGCGGGAGACGCTACCATGAAGACGCGAATCATGTGAATCATCACGCAAGGGAGCATGACGTGAACTATCTGGAACATCGCCGACAGCACAAGGACGCGCTATGGGAACAGCTACGGGAACCACATCAAGCCCCGCATAGGGAGCATACCGATAAAGCGGCTGACGGCATCGCAGATACAGGCCACGTTCGAATCGTACATAATTCCTGAAGCGGAATAGCCACATCGCACACTAGTTTTCTCTGAATTCCGATATTCTTTCTCTGAATTCAGAGATAAATCTCGGAATTCAGAGAAAACCGTTCAAGAATGATCTGCGTATCTCATTCAACGTACTGCCGCATACCGCACGTTGCGTCCACTGCCGACCTTCTTAGCGCGTCCTTCAAGGACTAGTTTTCGCAATTGGTAGTACGCCTGATTCTCCTCAAGATGCAGCAATTCCATCACATCGTTTTTGCTCACTGATTTCTGTTCATACATTAACTCGATGATCAGTTCGGGATACCGCACCCTATCGATGTCTGATTGGCGAACGTATTCCATCGCCCTACCGCTGCGCCGATACACTTTCGCACCCAACATATACGTGCGGCGAGCTCCAACGCCAGCGCTCTCAACAAGCCCCGCCTCCGTCAGCTGCCCCAGTACGGTGCGCAGACGCTGGTCACTCATGTCCAGAGAGCCCGACAACACATCAAAGCCACAACGACGTTCACTCTTGAGCTTGTCCAAAATAAGCAGACCATCGAGAGACATGGACTTGCCGCTGCGCTCACGTTCCTCGGCCAGCAGTTCCACAAACGCCTTGTCGGGCACACTACGAGGCAACAGCACCGACACTCCACGCCTGTTGGACCTCGAATAATCAGGCAGAGGACGGCCATAGTTCAAAGCACCCTCGAATATACGGTCGATGCCGCGCCCCGTACGTTCGGCGAGACCGGTTCTCTTCAACGCATCCATCAGGCATGGATTGCGGCCACGCGGCTCCGCAGTAAGCAAGTTATGGACGTTGATACCTTCCACGAATCCACCGGGATTAGCAATGGTTAAGCCGGCATCATCCACCAATACCCGCACACGACCAAGAAGCGAATAGTCCCTGTGGCCGAATGCGTTGACCAAAGCCTCTCGGAAAGCCCTTTCGTCAAATTCGGGAACCACCGAAGAAAACAGACCCACGGTCAGCTCCGTGCCTGGATTCCAGGGCTTGAACGACTCGGCTATCTGTTCTATGGTTTTGAGCAACGGGCCACGGTAGGTCTGATTCACCTTGATGTCGGTACCCACAAGAACCTGAAAAGCCGCCTCATTCGTCGGCACAAGCCTCTGCAGCGCTTCTTCGTTGCCGATAAGCAGCAACCCTGCCAAAGTCGGCGTCAGCTCACCATTGACCGACACAACAAGGCGCAGCGATTTCTCCAAGTCCGCATCCGAAAGCTCCAAAAGATTCCGGTCACTGGATTGATAGGAAGCGATGATTTTGCGCAGGCGGTCACGCTCCAATGGATCGAGATCATCCCGGGTGGACTCCATCACCGGCTGAGCGGAATAGTCAAGTCTGCCCAGATCCGAAAGACGGGTGGCAATCTCATACGGATACATGGGCACACTTTCTGGCGTACCATCCATTGTTCGCCGCTCGAAACAGCAACAGCCCTGTTCATCGCCGAACACGCACCCACCAAAGAGGAACGACCAATAACCATGCTTCAGCGGGCCAACCAATCCTATTTCCGCAACTCACTATTGCAGAACTACCACGGCACATGCTGCATAACCGGCATGCAGATTCCCAAACTACTGATCGCCAGTCACATCAAGCCTTGGAAGGCATCGACGCCCAACGAGAAAACCGCCGCATCGAATGGGCTGTTGCTCAACGCCTTCCATGATCGGGCCTTCGACCAAGGCCTCATCTCCATCGATGACGACTACCGCATCATGGTCAACCATGACAAGGTGCGGCACTCCGACATCAGCGACAGATGGCTCTATGACTTCGATGGACATGAGATCTCATTGCCGGCAATCAGCCAACCTTCGCATGAGTTCATCGAGTATCACCACAAGCACATCTTCCTCGCCAACGCCGCATAACAACACCGGGGAGGACCCCCTCCCCGGCCCACTCCTCGCTGCACCAGAGTATCGGCCAAATTCCTTCCCCATCATTTTCCCAAACCAGCAAGACACAACCTCAGGCTGCCCTGCTACACCAACTATCCGTTTCGGCCCGTCGCGGCACGCCGAAGGAGCGGCGACTTAAGCGGCCAGGCACTTAAGCGGCAGTCCAAAAACGTTGAAATAGAGCCGGAAACAGCCAGTCGCCACCGGAATCTCTGTAGGGGGGGGCGCGGACCGTTTCCCAAAACCGTCCGCGCCCTCATTCCCTTGTTTCGCCGCAATTGACTACAGCGACGGGTTCGGGCGTTTCACCACGAGAACGCCATTGCGATGCACCGTATACGCACCGCCGTCACTGCCCCGTTCCGCCCGGAACAGGACGATCGGCTCCCCGGCGATGCCACGCAGTTCGACATCCGATCTGCCACGTGTCAGATAGAAGTCGAATATGGCGTCGTCGGATTGACGCACGGTGTGCAGAACATCAGGGGTCGCGCCGACGACTTGCGGCTGACGGCTGGATTGCGACTGACTGTTGACCTGCGGCTGACGGGAGGATTGCGGCTGCACGGCAAGCCAGCCGCTCACGAATCGCGTCAGGTCGCTCACGCCCAGATCACAGCCGAGGAAATACGCCTCCCCCGCGCCGTATGCGTTGCGGGTGAGCGCGGCCGTGCCATCAAGCTCCCACTCATCCGCTTCTTCGCCGGCATATGTGGCAAGCACCTGCACATGCGGTCCGGCGACGGTCACGTCGTTCTGCCACAGGCGGGTCACGGCACCGTCCATCGTGGATGAATCCCCGGTGCCCGTCAGCCGAATCTCGTTCGGCTCGCCTTCCGCCCCAGCACCGAGAATGTTGAATTCCTCACCACGAACGCCCAGCATCGAGCGCAACAGCCCATCGCCCGCACCGGGATACCCGCCGAGCCACGTGTGGAAGCGCTCGTCGAGCAGACCGGTCGCGTAATCGACCACCACACGGCCTCCGGCCTGTACGAAACCGGCCAACCGCCGCGTATCGGCATCGCTCAGTATCAGTACGGTCGGCAGCACGATGGTCTTATAGGAACTCCAGTCGTAGGCGAGCGGCACGATGTCGGCGCGTGCACCAGCGTTCAGGAACGCACGGTACCAGTCACGCACATCATGCCAATGGCTGAGTTTCATGCTCGGCAATGTCTCGGATCGGGTGGCCCACTCCGATTCGGCGCTGAAGAGGATCGCCGTGTCCGATGCCGCCAATCCGCTGCCTTGAACACCGGCGTCGGCGAGCGCCCGCAACGTCGCGCCCAATTCGCACACCTGACGGAACAGTTTCGTGTCCTCGCCGGCGTGCGGGACCATGGCGGAATGGAACGCTTCGGCGCCGAACGCGGATGCGCGCCACTGGAAGAAGTTGATGGCGTCTGCGCCCATGGCCACGTGGGCCAGGGAGTCGCGCACCGTCTCCCCTTTACATTTGCGGGTGTTCAGCGGTTTCCACTGCACCGCTGAGGTGGAATGTTCCATGACGCACCACGGTTTGCCGAGCGCCAGCGAATCCACGAGCGCGTCGGAGCAGGCCAGCTCGTCGAGATGGGATTCGCCTTCGTGGAAGTAGTGGTCGTTCGATACGAAGTCCACTTCCTCCGCCCACGCGGCGTAGTCCATACAGCACTGGTCGGTGGAGATCATGAAGTTCGTGGTGAAGGGTCTGTCGGGGCAGATTTCGGCGATCGCGTCACGTTCGGCTTTGTAGAAGTCGAGCAGCATGTCATTGCCGAACCGTTCAAAATCAAGCTTCTGGCCGGGGTTGACCATGGAATCGGCACCCATGAACCGCGGGATGAGCACTTCGCCGAAACCGGTCATCTCCTGTCCCCAGAACGTGGTGCCCCACGCCTGGTTAAGTGCGTCGATGGTGCCGTACTTGCGGCGGCACCATGCGCGGAAGGCTTCGAGCGCATTGTCGGAGTAGTCGTCGCGATTGTTCCACCCATACTCGTTTCCCATATGCCATGCCGTCACATATGGGTTGGCGCCGTAGCGTTCGGCGAGTTTGCGGCATAGGGTTAGCGCGTATTCCTTGAACACCGGGCTGGTCGGGCTCCAGGACTGGCGGGAGCCGGCGTTGACCGGATGACCGTACTTGTCTCGCGGAAGGACTTCGGGATGGTTTTCGTAGAGCCACAGGGGTGCGGTCGCCGTCGCGGATGCCAAATCAACCGCGATGCCAGCCTTGCCGAGCTTGTCGATGATGCGATCGAGCCAGCCAAAATCCCAATGGTCTTCGGTGGGTTGGAGGCGGTCCCAGCTGAAGATGGCAAGGGCCACGGTGTTGACACCGGCCTGGGTCATCAGGCGGATGTCGTCGTCCCAGACGTCCTCCGGCCATTGGTCGGGATTGTAGTCGCCGCCGAAGGCGATGCCGCGTCCGTCCGCGGTCAGCAGTTTCGGCCATGCAAAGTCACGTCGCGCGCGCACGGTTTCCTCCCTTGGCGATTGGCAATGAGGCCACGGCTTCATATCGGATACTAGCTGATACTAGTTGATGGAGGCTCCTGGCCGACAGGTGACACACCGCCGGTTCCGACCTCGATGGCTTGCCGCTCTTCCTGACCGTGCTCGATGGGACCGGTCAGGGAAAGGATGACCGTCATCATGATGAACGTACCGGAAACGCGAACGTACCGGAAACGTAGAAGATCGCCGACGCGCCAAAGACCAGAACGATGTCGCCGCGAAACGGGCCGAACATCACGTAGGCCACGATCACGACAATCATGACGCCAATGCGCAGGTGGCGACACGGCAAGCCATCGGCGTCTTCGGCATTGGCGCGAAGCGTGCTTCGGTTTTCCTTGATTCGACGAGCGAGCAACCAGTACCGCGGGTTCTATATCAGGCCCAGCTATTGGCTGCTCGCTCGTCGACAGGTTGCACACCGGTAATCGGTTAGTGCGAAAGGTGATGCTTACGCTTCACGAGCACAAGCACGCCGGCCAACAAGATCGTCATCATCGCGATAACGACGATCGGGGCCACATCGGCACCAGTGGAGGCCATTGCCTCCGGGCCGGCATTCGTCTGCCCCTTGCCATGGCCATCGCCCTTCTGCCCTTGTTGGCTTCCGGACTGTCCACCCTGATGCCCACCTTGGCTTCCAGTCTGATTGCCGGCACCGGGCTTGGTGTCGGGCTGTTCCGGCTTGGGGAACGCGGCATTGTATGCGGCGGCGAGTCTGCCTGCCAGAGAGCCACTATCCGACGGATCACCGAATTGCGCTTTCACATTATCCGGCAATGCGGCCAGAGCAGTATATAGTTGCCGTACTTCGCTCGCCGGCGTCTGACCATTCAACGCACCGATGCCGCGCACCAAGGAGATCACCGACTGCTGCGTGTCATAACCGGAGGAATGTTCGTAACCGGCGAATCGTTTGGCGAAATCGAACGATCCGTCATAGGTGTTGCCGACACCGGTCAGGGAGTTGACATCGAAGAACGAACGCTCGGCCGCGGGCAGCGATGCCGAGTATGGCGAATACGTACGCATGGTGATCTTGTTGTTCGCTTCATCCATGCCGACGTACTGGAAGAACGCATTGCCGCCGTTATACGCGAACTGATAGTCGGACAACAGCCCCAGCACCGGATTGCCGGCGTCATTGGTCAGGGTCATTTGTCCGGATCCGTGATTGTGACCGGAGTACATCATGAATACCTGGTTGTACCGTTTCACGATGTTCCAGATTTTCGAGCCGGCACCTTCATCGTCACCGGCTTCACCGTTGTATCCGGAATCGTCATCGAGGGAGATTTCATTCGGACGTGAATCGGAGCACTTGAAGATATCGTGGCTCACCACCACAGTCGGGTTGTTCGGGTGGTCTTTGAGCACCTGCTCGAACCATCGCATATCGTCATTGCTTGCCGAGGACGAGTTGCTGACCACCGCGCCCATGTCGATGTTCATCACCAGATACTTGTAGGAGCCGTTGTCTACCAGATGGTATGAGGACAGGCCATCGGGCGAGTATGCAAAACCGTGTTCTTTCTGATACTTGCCGAAATCGGAGTCGGGGCCGAAGTGTTTCAGGTAATTGTCCGCCTTGCGCAAGCTGGGCACTCCGTAGCCATGCCTGCCTCCATTGTAATCATGATTGCCCGGCTGCTCCAGGAAGGGGACGCCCACTTTCTGCATACGCCCGAACGCCTTGGACGATGCCTGCCATTGCGCGTCACTGTCCCAGTTATCCACCACGTCACCGAGGGACACGATGTTGGTCAGATTAAGACTGGAATCTTCCGAATCGAACTGGTCGATGGCTCGGTCCATCACCGTGGGCACCCAACGGATGGCATTCTGCGTGTCCGGCAAGAAAGCCATCGTATGTACGCTGGGGTTGTCCAGCACGAAACGATCGTTGGTACCGTAATCCTTGAGATACTCGGTCGGGTTGGGCACGATCCAGTTGCCCTGTGCCAGCGCACCGCGGGAGAATCTCACCTCCTGCAGGTTGCCACGCAGGAACTTGTCAAAGTCGTCCTTGTTGTATTGGCTGGTGTCGAAAGTGTCGTTGTAATACGACGAGCCGATGCGGAAGCGACCATCGGTCGGATCGGCATACAGGCCATTGCCGTTCTTGTTGATATTGCGGAATGCTTTGGCACCGTTGGTGTATGTCACCACGTTCGTGCCATCGGATACGACGGCGATGTGATACCAAACGCCACCGTGATCCATGGTGACGCCCCAGCTGGTGACGCCGTTGTTGGGATCATCGGTGTTCATGGTCGACTCATTGTCCTTGTTGGCGGCCTTGAACTGGGTTTCCTTGCAATTGGAGATCGACAGGCTCATCGACCCCATCTCGTGTTCATCCATGTTGCTGTTTGTGGATTGCCTGGCCGCAAGCCCCATCCACGAATCGGTACCGGCGTTGAAGTCATCGGGAAGGTAGTACACGAACTCCATGGTGTATCCGTTGGCAAATTGCTCTTTGTTGATGGGAGCGCCGCTCGCGGTGATGAAATCCGCGCCCTTGGGATCTCGCTGCTCGGGATGATCCTTCTTATGCGCCAGATCGCTGTCGCCGTTGAGCTTCAGGCTTCCACCACCGTCACCGTTCATCGAATTCGACGACCAGTTGACATAGTCGCTGAGCTTGTAATCATTTTTCCCGTAGGTCTGCATGTGCAGATCGTTGCCGTTGCCCGACATATCCTTGATGACCAGGTCACCACCGTCGATGGAACCGGTGGAATGCGCCTGCTGGAATTTCCAATCGGCCACCACATCCAATGGGGCACCTTCACGTTCAAGCGCCGCGGCGGAGACTACCGTACCCGGCGCGGCGAACACGGCAAGCGCTATGCACGCCACCGCTGGTTTGATGATATTGCGTATCTTTCCTATATGCATGACCAGGCTCTCCCTAGCACTCTCCTATTTCAACGACGATGCGAATGTGCCGTTGCAATGCGCCTACGCATCATGGCCTTTACAAGGCTATCCGCCGCTTTTCGGAGACGATGGCTGATTCAGGCACTGTTCATGGTGCGCGCATCAAATATCATTCGTCGTTCAACTGATGTTCAATGTGCGATGAACCGTATGAACTTGTTATGGACCGTCCCTATACCGGTCGAGTTGCCGTGTCGTGGCGGTACCGCCGGTTCCGGCCTCGTTGCCGGAGTAGGCATGGGGCATGTCCATGACCGCCGACCATATGAACGAACAGGCCCGTCCGCTGTGGACATCATCTTGCGGTTCATAGCGGACGGGCCTGTTATATGGGAGGGGTGGCGGCGAACGGCGATGGCGCCACCAGGACTTCGGCTGCTATGGGATCGAGCTCATGGGCCTGGCGCCGCGCGTGGCGTGCGCGGAGCATGGCGTGGTGGTCACCCAAGTGCCGCGGGCGGAGCCGGACAGCCGGCTCACCAGCGGTTTCGAGATGGAGTGCGCATGGCCGGCGGCGGTCGCCAGCCAGAAGACCGCGGGCGGATTCCCACGCATCGCGTGGAGGACCGCCGGCCATATCGCGCGCAGGGTCGCCGCCCGCTTGGAATCCTCGATGCCGTGCATGTTCGACGGTCCCACCGCGATAGGCGTGGACGAGACCAGCCACAGGAAGGGGCACACGTACATCACCGTGGCCGTCGACCACAAGCGCAGACGGGTCGCCTGGGCGCACGACGGATACGGCAAGGAGGTGCCCGGCCTGTTCCTCCGACAGCTGACCGACGAGCAGCGCGCCTCCATCAAGGCAGTCACCGGCGACGGAGCCGAATGGATCGACGCCAGCGTGAAGGAGCGCCTGCCGAACGCCGGGCGCGTCCCGGACTCGTTCCACATCGTCTCCCGGATGAGCGACGCGCCCGACCAGGTCAGGAAACGGTTGCGGAACCAGGCCCGGCGCGGCAACGACAAGACGGCGACCGAGGCGATGCGCGGCGTCAGATACGCCGTGCCCAAGAACCCGGAGGATCTCACCGAACGGCAGGACACGGATCCCAGGGGCCAGCCCTACCGGTCATGGCAACTCAAGGAACTCCCCAGGACGCTCCCGCACCAACCCGTCGGACAAGCCGGGGCCGGGCTGGAACGATGGATCTTCCGGGCCTCCCACAGCCGCATCCCCGAGATCGTCGAACTATGCAGGAAGACCCGCAGACGCAAGGACGACATCCCCAAAACCATCAGACTCGGCCACTCCAACGCCAGGCCCGAGGCATTCAACAACAAGATCAAGGCCACCATCCGCATGGCCTACGGCTTCCGACACGTCGACAACCTCATCGCCATGATCAAACTCCGATGCAGCGGCCCACCCATCCACCTACCAACACCCATCCTCCAACCCACGAAAACAGCAGAAGACTCATATTTTTGAATGGTTCTTGCGAAGATGTAGATCCGAAATCGTGGCTACAGCGGAAAGTGGCGTATCACGGAATTTGGGAGAGCGGGAAAATATGGCAGATAATGCTAACTGATTAACAGGTCAGATTGCCATGCCACGTCAAATATTACAGGTGCGGTGCAAACACCGACCTAGGGAACCCGCTTCCAATCATCCTTTCACGTAGCTTCCATAGCGAATCGACCTCCTCATCGGAAAGAGGGGCTCCTCGATTAAGTTTCGCGAACTTCGCCATCATGTCATCGTATATCAGATAGTGGCTTCTACCCCAGTCAATTATGGTGCCCCAGTTTTTTTATCCGGGATCGACAGAAGGAATTCCCTGTACGATGGTTCATGGACATCGGCCGATGAAGGCACGGATTCATCAGTAGGGACTTCACCGCTCCTAGAGGACAGGGAGCTCAAGGGGAATCCGGTCTTGACGCACAAGGAAACGAGATGGTTGAGTGAATTCACATTGATGGAATCATCACGTCCGTTGATCAAAGCCGTGAGTGAGGCTTCCGATTTGGGGCTTAGGAATGCCTTTCCGAGAGCGAAGTCGTAAAGGCGGCGGTAGGATTCGGTTGTGAGATTCCTCCAATCATGAATAAGATTCTCATCAGCGGCCGGCTGCTTTTCGCTTATGGCTTCATGCCGTGGCGTGGATGTGCTGGAGGATGTGGACGTTCTTCTGCGACTTGCATGTTTCGGTTTTTCCACGGCAAGTTCGACCGGATCGGCATCCAAACATGACGGATATCGCTTTAGTCCAGTCCAGCATTGATCCTTCTTCGCCCATTCGGACACGTTCTGGACTGGACGTCGCGGATCATTGAGCACTTGGCTTGCCTGTTGTCCCGCTTTCAGCAGACAACCCAGCATTTTCGGATCGATGGATTGCCTATGCCAAATGGCGGAGAAATTGCATTCGGTTCCCTTGCGCTTCAGATCCTGTGAATATTTTGCGACGGCGTATTCCGCGATGTTCGACTGATAAGCGCCGAGGAACCAATCCGTGTGTTTGATGTGTTTGTAGACGGTATCGAAGATTATCTTCTTGCATACCAGACGCTTGTAGAAATCGGCGTCCAATTTCGCAGACGCATTGTCTCCTTGGGAGTTCACGAACTTGGCAAAACATTTCTGAAGGCCAAGGCTCGCGACTTGGGGCTGGTTGTCCCAACACATCAGATATTTGGGGGCCTCTACCATCTTGATGCGCTGCCGACTCGGGTTCGCCTTTTCAAAAGCCCTCCGGGCCGCGGAGTCCAACCGATTGCGTTCGCTTTCGTACTGTCCACGTGCGCGTTCGTAATACCAATGCGTCTGAATCGTCCCGGGCAAAGGCGGCGTGAGCGTCGCCCGGGAGAGTCTTTCCAGCTCCACTTGGTATTCGCTGTTGGAAGAGAAATCCGCTTCCGCGACCTTGTTTTGGCTGTTGGTGAAGCGCGAGATGTACGGGACCAGTTCCCTTGCCACATCCTCATGCACGACGACAAGTTTCACAGGGATGATGACTTGGGAAAGGTCGGTCTTGTCTTTCTGTTCTGTGTAGAAGATGGAGGCCGTCGTTTGGCCGCCGTTGACGATCTGCAGATCATCAAGCCGGGTGATCCATCCCTTTTCATTGGTTTCAACGTATGAGGCGGTCGCTGTCAAGCCGTTGTTATAAGCGACGAACCGGTCCGGTTTCTCGTTCAATGTCTGGCGGATGCCTTTGTTGACTTTCCCCCTCATTGAGAGGAATGAACGGACGTTGGCCTCCATGAGTTTGGATCCGTATTTTCTATACCATTTTGACAGCATGGTTCCGCTTACGAAAAGGAGATATGTATCCATGTTCTCATTGCCCTTGGAGGCCTTGACAGCGGGTAGTCCGTTCTCGAGAGCTATCGACATATGTTCGATGAGCCCCGCATTGAAGGATTCCATCAAGCGTCGGATATCCCAGATGTGGGTTTCCAAACTGATCTTGTTGTCCCCATTGTCTTTCGCGTATCGGTCTATCTGGATCTGGGATGAATCGTCACGTCCCGTGTACTCGCGGTCCGTGATGAAATACAGGCGGACGCGGCTGATTGTGGATCGATGCTCGTGAATGAACTGGGCGAATTCGAAGGTCTCGCTGCTTTCCTCGGCATGGGCTTGGTAAGTGCTATTCAACGCCGCGACGACGAAACGGCGCATGGCGTTGAAATACCGTTTGCATTCGTTGCTTTGTATGGTCGGCAGTGCGTCATTCTCGGCCAGCGTGAATTTGTCGTCGCAGGCTATGACCACGATGGACTCGTCCATTTCGAACGCGTCTTGGTCATATCCGTCGATGGCGAGGGCTTGGGGCGTGCCCATCCTGTAACGGGTGTACGCGGGATGGTATGCCGCTATGGCCTCGCTGTCCCTTAATATCTCACAGGCTGTTTCGAAGAAGGCCTCTTGGTCGTAGATATCATGGTCTTGGGCTCTTTCCGTGACCTCTCTCCAAAGCTCGTGACGGTATTCGTCGACGGTAAACATCATCACTCCGAATCTTTAAGTAAGGCACCTGTGTAAATCATGAACGGACGTATCCTGCCAAGATTGAGACTATACGTCAGATCCAGCGCATCTTCCGGCACATCCTTCGATTCCACGCGCGGGAAATCGGGTTTGACGGCATAGACAGATACCCGCCCGATATCGAAGGCCGTTTGCGAGACCAAACCGGAATAAAGGTTCAATCCCAATTTGGATAGTCCGTCATCGACATACTCCGTCACAGTGGACGGCTCTGAGGCCTGTTCCCTGAGCTTATCCACTAGTGCCGGGAGGGATAATCCCTTGTCGTCTTCCTTAAGCTCTACGACGGCAAGGTTGATGGAGCGCTTCGATGTGTCGAGTTGTTTTGGTGAGGATATCTTGATGCGTTCCGCGGCAGGGCGGATCGTTTTGATTTCCCAAGCGCTGCCATCATCCGGGAAGATGAAGTCCTGCGGCCTCTCATAGGGGCCTGTCCAAGACTCGCAAATCTCCTCCACACGCTTTCCGGTGCGTTTCGAGATTTCGAATATCGAGGCCAATTCGCCGAAAGTTCCGCGTAGGATTTTGAGGATGTCTGCATTACGGCTGCTTTTCAACAGGCGCTGCCACTGGTCGACGGTTGCATAGATCTGCCTTAACGCGGTATCCTTCGATGAGGCTTCGGCAATGCGTTCGGCGAAGGCGAGACAGATTTCCGCGAAGGCATGCATCAAATTCAAATCTTGGAGTATGAAAGTCAATGACCACGCCTCGGAAGAGCCGGCGTTGGAGCGTTTGCCCACCTGCACATCGATTGCCTCCATCCGTCTTGGGACCTTCGGCTGGTTGTCCGTCAAAAGCATGGCGTAGGGGAATCTCTCCGCAGTGCATCCAAGGACGATTGGAAGTTTGAGGGATGTGTCCAGCTCGCGGTTGGTTTGGCCTGGATACCGCAGACCTTCCTTCCAGAACGAAATGATCTCGTCGATTTGATATCTCATCAGTCGTCCTCGTCCTGTTCATAGGCTTTCTGCTGGTTGAGACGTTCGTACTCGTTCCGTTGTGCGACCGTGTTGTACACGTAGACGGTCTTGCCTAGTTTGTGATTGGTATCCTTTTTATCGACGGGGACAATCAGCTTTGCGCCCAGAAGTCCAGGGCCATTCTCGGGGGCAAGATTCTGATGCCAGCCTTTGGTGCTATTAATCTGGACACGGTAGAGCAGAAGACTTGGATGGTCGCCGAAATACTTTGTGAGATAGTAATCGCGTTCCGACTTGGACTGGGCATCGATTGTCCCGTCATATACAAATCTCGCGACTTTGAGCACGTCCGTCTTCGAACCGAGTCGCATCCTCTCGTCGTTTATCTGGAAGTAGCCCTTGTCCGAATTGTACGAGCTTTTTCGTATGATTTTCCTCCAGCCAAAATCTAGGTCATCGGGGCCTTCCACTTTGCCGCCTTCGCCGTTGATGAACGCCACATTCCAAGTGATCGATGGATTCTCATCCATCTGCGTTTTGGCGTATCTTTCGACTAGGGAGCTATCCCATTCGATGTCGCGGTTCGGGTAGGTGAAAACGGTAAATCCGAATTCTGCCTACGAATAGAATCTGGTCAAATCAAGCAACGATGCTGTCCTCACTTTGCAAAAGCGCCAACCATAAGGCGCGAATTGATGCATCGTGTTCAATGGCGGACAGCCGATACCGCACCTCGCCATCAGCCGCCCGCCATCGTTCGCCACCGCCGCAGCCACTCACCGCTCACCCGAGCAGGCCAAGCTCCTTGAGCTTGTTCTGGATGTCCACGACGGACGGCTCGACCTGGAACGACCCGTCGCCATAGAGCACGACTGGGATGTGCTTTTGGCCGCTGATCTCAACGGCACGGTCGGCCGCGCCCTCCTCCTGCTCGATGTCGTGCCACGTGTAGGCGGCGCCGAACCGGTCGAGCGCGTTCTTGGCACGGTGGCAGTCGCCGCACCATGTTGCACCATATACATCAATCGCCATGGGAACTCCCCTCTCGTCATATGCTCTACGGCACATCTCATGAAAGACATGCACCTTGCGACCTGCGATGAAGCTCGCAGCCGTCTCATACGATATCGTATCCGGCAATGCTTGGTGCCAGTTACCCTGTCAGCTGACAGCGGCTGTAGCTAGCTCCGGCTCTCCCCGCCCCCCCCGCCGGCACTCGGCGATGAACGCCGCGCAGATCATGATCACCTGCGCCACCAAGTTGAACCAGATGAGCACGCCGATGATGGCTGCGAACGGCGCCAGCATCGGGTTGCGCGACGCACCCGTCAACAGACGAGCGCCCAGCAGCTGCATCACCGCGACCGCCAGAGCCCCAAGCGCCGCCCCCACCAGCGTGAATTTGCCCGCGCGTATGTGCGCGACCACGCGCAGCAGCAGCATGAACAACGCGAAATTCAGCAACACGCCGGTAGCGAAACCGGTCGATTCCAGCAACAGCGCGCCCGGCAGCGAATCGTCGGCGATGCCAAGCGCCCGCAACACCAGTCTCATCAGGCCGCCAGAGACGACGCCCGCCGCGGTCGACAATATGAACAGTATCGCCACCATGATCGCAGCGACCGTATCGCGCAATCGCGCCTTGACCACGTTCAGCTCCTGCGTGCAATCGTCGAACATGGTCGTCACTGCATTGCGCAGGGAATTCATCCAACCGGTGACCGTCCACCAGAACACCGCCAGCGTCACCAGACCGGTCCATGTCAGCGTATGCGAGATTCCACTCAGCATCGACGCGGAAAACAGCGAATCGGAAACGCTCGGAATCACCGTGCGCAGCATCGCGAGCAGCGCCTTCTGCATCTCCTCGCTCCCGGTCACCACCAGTCCGAGCGCGCTGACCACGATCCATACGCCGGCGAAGAACGCGAACAGTAGCCCATATGCCAACCCGTTCGCCAGCAGCGGCCCGCGCCGCGACACATACCGGTCAATCACCCGCCCGATCAGCGAGCGCCGCCACCATGCAACCAGCGAATCAATCGCCTCGCCTATCCTGTGCAGCCATTGCATGATTCGACTATACGCGGTCGCGCGACTGTCCACCACGACGGCGATAGTGGTGGCACACATGGGCATCGAGGTATAAGGGGGCACGCATCATGACAGAAAATCACGCAAACGACCAATCACCGCAGCCCGGCCAATCCAGCCAGCCCGCCCTTCCCACGCGACTCACCCCCGGCCAGCCCGCTCCTGATTTCACCCTGCCTGCGGTCAACCCGGACGGCGGTGAGACCTCCGTCACGCTGTCGCGGCTGCTGGCGCAGGGCAAGCGCGTGGTGCTGTACTTCTATCCGGCCGCGATGACGCCGGGCTGCACCACCGAGGCATGCGACTTCCGCGACAACATTGCCCGGCTCACCGCACTCGGTTTCACTGTGCTGGGCGTCTCCAAGGACCCAATCGACAAGCTGCAGCGTTTCCGCGAGCGCGACCACCTGTCGTTCCCGCTGCTGTCGGACGCGGACCTGACCGTGCATCGGCTTTACGGCGCGTACGGCGAAAAGAAGCTCTACGGGCGCACGCACATAGGCGTGATCCGCTCGACATTCGTCATCAGCGTGCCTGTTACAGGCGCAGCCGGCACGATAGAAATCGCCCGTTACAACGTCCGGGCAAAGGGTCATGTGGCTTCTTTGATGAAGGCTCTGCAATAGGCGCTCTCAGAACTCGCAGGTATAACGATTGACGCTCGAAAAAAGCCTTGTATCTGCAAGTTTTGAGAGCGCGATTATACGCGCATGGCCTCTTTGGCGGCCTCAACCTGTGCAGGACCGCCTTCGCCGGTGGCGATGAAGCGCCCGGAGGCCAGCACATAGTAGCGATCCGCCCGTTCGACGGCGAATTCCTTGAGCACCGGGAACATCGTCACGGCCTCGTCGTACCGCGCTTTCGCCTCGGACCCGTACCGGTCGGCGACCACATGCAGGTTCTCGTCGACGGTCATCGTGCCGAACGACTGCTGCCCCTGCGGCACGAACGCCATGCCTTTGCGGATGCGCTGGTTCGGCGCGGCCTTGGTGATATCGTCGCCGTCGAAACCGCCTTCGGCTCCTGCAGTCCGACCTCACTGCACATCTTGACCATTACGTCACATAAGCAACACGCTACGTCCATCCAGAATGTGAGATAACCGGGTACGCTGGTACTCATGGAACTTCACGTACTCGACCACCCGCTGGTGGAACACAAGCTCACCGTCCTGCGCGACAAAAACACCTCATCCGCCACTTTCCGCGAGCTCGTCACCGAACTCGTCATGCTCGAAGCCTACGAGGCGACCCGCAACCTCGACATCGTCGACAAGCCCATCGAAACCCCCGTCGCCCCCATGGTCGGCAAGCACATCGCCAGCCCCGCCCCCATCATCGTTCCCGTCCTTCGCGCCGGACTCGGCATGCTCGACGGCATGACCAAAATGATCCCCACCGCCGAAGTCGGCTTCCTCGGCATGAAGCGCGACGAAGAGCACCCCACCCAGCAGATCACTTACGCCAACCGTCTCCCCGAAGACCTCACCGGCCGTCAGTGCTTCCTCATCGACCCCATGCTCGCCACCGGCGGCACCCTCGTCACCGCCACCCACTACCTCGCCGAGCGCGGTGCCAAAGACGTCACCGCCATCAACATCATCGCCGCCCCCGAAGGCATCCAATACGTCCAAGACCACATCGACCCCTCCATCGCCTTCAAGGTCGTCGTCTGCGCCGTCGATGAAAAACTCAACGAAAAGGCGTACATTGTGCCGGGGCTTGGCGACGCCGGCGACCGCCTCTACGGCGTCATTGATTGATGGAGCGTATACGGCCTTTCCTCAGCGCTCGACGTACGAAATACGCCTTCGGCGTTGAACGGCCGTATCCGCACACATCAACCAATGCCCTCGGTGGGGGATTGACTGGCGGAGCGTCAGCCAATCCCCCACCGAGGGACTTTGAGAGTCGCGGTATCGTCGTGCCGTGACTCTCGGAGTAGTACGACGGCGTATCTTCCGTAATCCTCCGGGCAGATAGAAAGCAGGATAATGCGTATTAGCGTCATTTGCGTCGGCAGGGTCAAAGAGCAGTATCTGCGCGACGCCATCGCCGAATACAGCAAACGGCTCGGCCGCTACTGCAAGCTCGACATCATCGAGGTCGCCGACGAGAAGACCCCCGAACATGCCAGCGAAGGCGTGGAACGGCAGATTCGTGCCAAGGAAGGCGGGCGCATCGCCAAGCACATCCGCCCCGACGCCTATGTGATCGCGCTGGCGATCGACGGCACGATGCTCTCCTCCGAAGGGCTCGCCGCGCACATCAACCAGCTCGGATTGCACGGCGAAAGCCACATACAGCTCATCATCGGCGGCTCGATCGGCCTGGACGACGCGATTCTGCGCCGCGCCGACTACAGGCTCAGCTTCTCGAAGATGACGTTCCCGCATCAGCTGATGCGCGTGATCCTACTGGAGCAGCTGTACCGCGTCTACAAAATCAACGCCGGCGAGCCATACCACAAGTAGGGCGGTGGCGGGCGGCTCACTCCACGGACTTGAGCGAGCTGACCGGATCGATGCGGTCGAGCACCGGATTGGTGAGCAGCTGCACGAGCAGCGCGAACGCCATCGTCGCCGCGGCGGCGATCACATAGCTGTACCAGTGCACGCTCACCTCGAAATACAACGAGGGCATGTTGAGCGCCGCCGTAAGCAGCCCGCCGACCGCGCGCCCGAGCGGCAGACCGACGACGATGCCCATGCCGGCCAGTATCAGCATCTCCTTGTTGACATACCGGTGCACCTCGCGGTCGTAGAAGCCCAGTACCTTCAGCGTGGCCATTTCCCGCACGCGCTCAGACACGTTCGTGTTCGCCAGCGTGAACAGCACGACAAGCGCCAGCCCGCCCGCGAGCGCGATGATGAGCGCCACGACGGCGCTCATCAGGTCGAACGAGAAGCTGCGCTCGAGATCGTCGGTGCTGGTGGCGCTCACGACCGACGGATCGCGTGCGAGCCGATCCGCGTACGCGATGTTCTGGTCGGCGGTTCCGTTCAGTGTGGCGATCACGGCGTTGTGCGTCACCGCCGCCGACACGCCGAATGTTTTCTTGTACAGACTTTCGCTGACATACACGTTCGAGCCGATGAGGTTTCGCGTCACCGCGGAGACCTTCACTTCGCCGTGACGCATACTGCCGTCGCGTAGCGTGACGGTGTCGCCGGCCTTGACGCCGAGCGAGTTCGCCGCGGATTGCGCGACGATTATGCCATCGCCCCCAAGCTGCAGCTTGCCGTGCCCGCCGCTCGCGGACCGCAGCGTAATCATGTCTCCGAGCGCCCCTGCTGAATCATCCGGCACGATCATGAGCTGAATCGTCTCGCCTGCGTCGCCCGCGTCCATCTCGCCGCTGTCGAGCCGCAGATCGAGCGAACGTTCCACGCGCCCGTCCTTGTCGAGCCGAGCGCGCATCGCATCGACGCTGTCGTCGCCGCTGACGACGAGCAGGTCGTAATGGTAGATGTCCTCGTACTGCTTGGGTCCGAGCGTGGCGACGGTGTCGTTGATGGCGAAGCCGCACACAATCAGCGCCGTGCAGCCCGCCACCCCGCCGACGGTCATCAACAGGCGGCTTTTGAAGCGGAATATGTTGCGCGCGGTGACCTTGTTGAGGAAGCTGAGCCGCCGCCACAGCGGGCGGATGCGTTCGAGCAAGATGCGCGCGCCGGCCTTCGGCGCTTTCGGCTGCATGAGTTGCGCCGGGCTTTGCCGCAGAGCCCCGGCGCAGGCGACGACCGTTGCGACGACCACGCCGACGACGAACAGCGCGATGCCTGTCGACCCGTACAGCCAATCGTATTCGAGCTGTATGCCGGGCACCGTGTACAGTCCCTCGATCACCAGCAGCAGGAACGACGGAATGCCGAGGAAGCCGACCATCAGTCCCAGTCCGCCGCCGATTAGGCAGGCGAGCGCGGCGAACAGCACGTATCGCATCGCGATGGCCGCGTTCCCGTAACCGAGCCCGGTGTAGGTGCCAATCAGACCGCGTTCCTCCTCGACCATGCGGGTCATCGCGGTCAGGCTCATCAGCACCGCAACAATCAGGAATACGACCGGGAAAGCGTAGCCGATTGATTCGATTGAGCTGATGTCGGATTTGAGCGAGCTGAAGCCGCCGATTGACGAGCGCGTCTGCACGTACCAGCGGGCTGCGGCGATGTCGTCGACGCGCTGCTGCTGCTTGGCGAACTGACTGTCGGCATCCTTGCGCTTGGCGTCAAGCTGGTCTTGCGCGTCCTTGAGCTGCCGTTCGCCGGTGTCCATCTGCTCTTCGCCGGCGGCTATCTGCTTGAGTCCGTCGCGGATCTGCTGGCGACCGCCGCGCAGCTGCTCGGTTTGCCGCTGCAAAGTGGCCGATTGCGCTTCGAGTTGGGCTATGGTGGCGTTGACCTGGCTCAGCTGGGATTGCAGTTGCGTGAGCTGTGCCGCGGATTCATCGGCTTTGGACCGTGCCTGTGTGGCGAGGTCGCGCGCGGTTTTCGCTGCCTTGCGCAATGGTTCGAGTACCGTCTCGGGCAGACCTTGCGCTCCGGCGACCGCCTGGTCTGCCGCGTCCGCGGCCTGCTCTGCGGCCCGCGCGCCCTGCGCGGCCAGGTCGTTCATCGTCTGCGCGGTGGCGATGCCCTGCTGCAGCTGCGATTGGCCCTGGCGGGCTTGGAGCAGTCCCACGTTGACCTGGTCTTTGCCGTCCTGCAGCTGCTCCGATTGGTCTTCAAGCTGTGTGAGCTGGTCTTCGAGGCTCTGCTTGGTGGTTTTCGCCTGCTCGCGCCGGGTTTTCAGCTCCTCCGTCTGCTCGGTGATCTGCATCTGCGCGTCGTCGAGCTGCCGGTAGGCGTCGGTCTTCGCCTGGTCGAGCTTCTTCTGCGCGGTGTCCACGAGAGTCTGCCGGCGTTCGTTCTGCCGCTTGGTCTGCACCGTGGCTTCGATGCGGTCGGCGACATCGCGGACCAGCGTGTCATAGTCGTCGCCGAACGCGTCCTCGTCGGTCGAGCCGCTCACGGTCAGGCTGATAGCGGTGTAGATGTCTCCTGTCACGCCGTCGCTCGGCGCGAAGAACGTGTAGTCGGACGCGAGCGAGTTGCGGAATGCCGTGGCGCCGCTGTATCCATCCGGATTGCTCAGGTCCTTGGGGTCTATCACCGTGCCGGTGATGGTCAGTTCGGTCGGGAAGCTCGGCGCCGATTGCGATGCATCGGCTTGCTCGTCCGTCGGTTCCGTGCCGTTCGCGCCGCTGTCGGCGGAGTCCGTATCCGAAACGGTCGATGTCGCAGTGCCGGTGTCGACCGGGGTGACGGTCAGCGAGTCGCCGACGGCCATGCCACTGTCGGCGAGGAACTTTTTGGTGACCGCGACCTCGCCAGCCTTGCTCGGAATGCGGCCGTCCTGTAGGTACGGCTGGTCGAGGCCGTTCACGCCGATCTCGTTGATGGTGACGGTTTTGTCGGTGCCCTTGACGTCGGCTTCGACGCTCTGGCTGCGTTCCGGCTGCACGGCATCGACTCCACGGACCTGCTTCAGGGCCGCAACGTCATCATCGGTCAGACCGTAGGTCGACAGCACCTGGATATCGTGCAACCGTTGCGCGTCGTAGAACCGGTTCGCGGCGCGGAACGTGTCACGACAACCGGCGTAGATGCCGGTCATCACCGCCACCCCAAGCAGCGAAATCACGGCGATGGACAGAAACCGTTTCCACCCGTGCAGCCACGAGCGCATCGTATCCTTGACGAACGCCCCCGACAGCGAGCGCCCACGAGACGGCCTGCCGCCCGTATCGGTGTCGGCCGCCAAGTCGTAGATTCCGGGAATCACCTCGGTGGGCACATCGGACGCGGGCGACCACCCGGCAGAATCACCGTCCGCCTTCCGACCTTTGTTCCTATGCGCATGCCGTCCCATCACAGCACCTACCATTCGATGCCGGCGATCGGTGTCGGCGCGGGATTCACATCCTCGCCCACCACCTTGCCGGAGCGGAAGCGGACGACCTTGTGCGCCATCGGAGCGAGCGCGGAGTTGTGGGTGATGATGAGCACCGTCATGTTCTCGTCACGGCAGATGTCCTGCAGCAGTTGCAGGACCTCCTTGCCGGTCTCATAGTCGAGCGCGCCGGTCGGCTCGTCGCACAGCAGCAGCTTCGGCTTCTTGGCGATTGCGCGCGCAATGGACACGCGCTGCTGTTCGCCGCCGGACAGTTGCGCCGGGAAATTGCTCAGCCGGTCACCCAGGCCGACCTTGTGCAGGGTGTCGGCCGGGTCGAAATGGTCGGGGCAGATCTGCGACGCGAGTTCGACGTTCTCCAATGCGGTCAGATTCGGCACGAGATTGTAGAACTGGAAGACGAATCCGATGTCCATCCGCCGGTAGGCTATGAGGTCGCGTTTGCGCAGTCCGGTGATGTCGCGGCCGCCGACGACCACGCGCCCGGAGGTGGCGGTGTCCATGCCGCCAAGGATGTTCAGCGCCGTGGTCTTGCCCGCGCCCGACTGCCCGAGGATCACCGTCAGCTCGCCTCGGCCGGCGGTGAAACTGGCCTCGTCCAGTGCGCGGATCGTGGTGCGCCCGGACGGGTATTCCTTGACCACGCGGTCGAATTCGATATACGCCATCATGCACCTCCCCGCACACGCAACAGATGTTATACTCAAGTAAAACAACACTATGTCGGTTTCGCAACCAACAGTCGGATTGCCGAATGTCGGGCAGGAATCCGCCGGCGCGAGACCATACGAGGCAAGGACCAGCCATGGCCAAGGAACTGACCGAAAGCCGCCGCACCCGTTACACGCGGAGGGCGATGCAGGACGCGCTCATCGACCTGATGCGCGAACGGCCGCTCGGCAGCATCACCATCAAGGCGCTGTGCGAGCAGGCGGACGTCAACCGCTCCACGTTCTACGCGCACTACGACAGCATCGAGGAACTGCTACACGACATCGAGGACGAAACGATGGCATGGGTCACGACCGCGCTCGACCAGCTGCTCATGCAGCCTGACGCGGCCGGCGTCGAGCACGTCATCGAGCACATCTGCCGCTATATCGCCGACAACCGCAACCATCTGCAGGTGCTGATGAGCCCTACCGCCGACCTGGATTTCCAGCAACAGCTGCTCGGCCTGATCTACAGCCGCCGTTCCGTCGCCGAACAGATGCAGCCCGCCTCCAGCGACCCGGCCGAAGCGCAGATGCGCATGCGGTTCGCCGTATCCGGCAGCATCGGACTGCTGCAGTACTGGCTCGCCACCGACCTCGCCGCCCCACCAGAAACCGTCGCCCACATCATCTTCACCATGGGCATGCCCGGCGCCCGGTGAGGCAGACGATTCCGGCCTCGACCCACCCGAAATCATACGGCCAGAGTGCCGCAGCGGCACTAGACGAATCGGAGATGCTGGTCACAAGGAATCGACGGGGCATGACATATTCTTCGCACCGGCACAGATCGTTTGCATAATCGCGATTTAGTAAATCACGATTATGCAAACGTGATGCTAGGCGCTCAATCGCAGACATGTTGCGGCAAAATTGGGCTATCTGCATCTCAAGGGGTTGATGGCGCTCTTCCGGAACATCTATCTGCGTTTCGAGGGGTTGGTAGCCGAGTATAAACACCCTCAAGACCGCATGATTCCAATGGCAATTGGTGCTCAATACTCCGGGTATCATGTTTTGGCAACCCCCTGAAACTCAGATAGATGTTCGGCGAACACGAAATCACCCCCTTGAAACGCAGATAGCCACGAAAAGTCGACGCCGCGACGATGAGGAAGGCTCAGACCGTGACCGTGGTGCCCACCGCGGCATGACGCACCCCGATGAGCCGATGCGGGAGACAAAACGGCGCACGGTGACGTCGACTCGTCAGCGGATGGCATAGAATGGCGGTCGTGCCGATATCGGCCTGCGTTGTGGCGGGTGCGGCGATCACGGCATCACGGCCCGGCCCCACCGGCGATGACGGCAATGTCGAAGACGGGCGCGAGCGGGTCAACGACGGGCAGACGGCCAATGCCGCGAGCAGTCGCCGGCGTGCGGCAACGATGGAGAGGAACCGATGAGCAAGAACACCATGCACGACAGCACGGCGACGGCCTCCCGCCCCGGCACCGGCAACACGCCGGCACCGGCGGCGTTGCGCAAATCGTTGAAGAACCGGCATGTCCAGCTGATCGCGCTGGGAGGGGCGATCGGCACCGGACTCTTCTATGGCTCCAGCGAGTCGATCGCGTTGGCAGGCCCGTCAATCCTGCTTGCCTATCTTGTGGGCGGGTTGGCTATCTTCATGATCGTGCGGGCGCTGGGCGAGATGTCGGTCGAAGACCCGAGGGCCGGTGCGTTCAGCTACTACGCGACCCGCTACTGGTCGAAGCGCGCCGGCTTCGTGAGCGGCTGGAACTACTGGTTCAATTACATTCTGGTGTCGATGGTGGAGCTGAGCGTGGTCGGCTCGTTCGTCAACTACTGGTTTCCCGCGATTCCGCAATGGGTGTCGGCCGCGGTGTTTCTCGTCGTGATTGCGGCGATGAACCTGCTGGGGGTGAGCAAGTTCGGCGAGTTCGAATTCTGGTTCGCGATCATCAAGATCGTCGCGGTGATAGCGATGATCGTCAGCGGGCTCGCGGTACTGATTGCCGGACTGCCAACGGATTCCGGCGTCAAGGCGAGCTTCTCGAACTGGTTCGCGCTCGATGGCGGCGTACTCCCCCACGGCCTGCTGCAGCAAAGTGCCGACGGCCAATGGACCGGACTGTTGATGGCGTTGGTCGTGGTGATGTTCAGTTTCGGCGGCACCGAGCTCATCGGCATCACGGCCGGCGAGACCGAAGATCCACGCAGAACCATTCCCCGCGCGACGAATGGCATCATCTGGCGCATCCTGGTGTTTTACATCGGCGCACTCGGCGTGATCATGGCCGTGGTGCCGTGGAACACGATCGACGGCACGACCAGCCCGTTCGTGCAGATCTTCGACTCGGTGGGTGTGCACGCGGCCGCCGGCATCCTCAACTTCGTGTGTCTGACCGCGGTGATGAGCGTGTACAACTCCGGCCTGTACGCCAACTCCCGCATGTTGTACTCGCTGGCCAGACAGGGCAACGCGCCCGAAATCCTCGGCAAGCTCAACTTCCACGGCGTACCGGTTGTCGGGGTGCTCGCTTCCGCGGCCATCACCGCGCTGGCCGTGGTGGTCGTGTTCCTGTGGCCCGATTTCGCGTTCAATTATCTGATGTCGATCGCCACGATTGCTGGCGTTATCAACTGGTCGATGATCATGGTCACCGAGATTCATTTCCGTCGCCGTGTGGCGGCCGGAGACGGGCCCGGCGAGCTGGCCGGGCTCACCGGAGACGAGGCTCTGGGACGCATCCATTTCAAGCTGCCGTTCGCCCGCGTGATGCCGTATGTAGTGCTCGCATTCCTGGCATTCGTCGTGGTGCTCATGTGCTTCTCGTCCAGCTATCGCGTCGCCGTCATCGCCGGTGTGGTGTGGCTTGCGATTCTGCTGACCGCATACCAGGTCACGCAGACGTGCAAGACCGTCCGCCCTTAGTCGCGCACATCCCGCGGATGGAGCCATGGCCGCCGCACGCGCGAACAGAGCCGGAACGGCTCACGAGCGCACAGAGCCAGCCCACCATAATCCGACACGCCGAACACAAGTCACAACGAAGTCCCCACAAACCTTGTGAGCCGCCATTTTCCTTGGTTTAGCGCGAGACCACCTTCCCAGGACCCGCGAATATCGCCGGAAGCCAGGCAAAGGCCTTACTTCTCGACCATGCTGACGCTGATAATGGTGTGCAGTGTCATCGCACTGGCACATGCACAACCAAGGAGGGCTCCATCATGTTCATTCCCCGGTACTACGAGAGTCTCGGCCATCTACATGTCGGCACGCAGCCGAACCGCGCGTATTACGTGCCCGCGTCCACGCCGATGGACACGGTCGGCGAGAATCGCGTGAATTCCGACCGTTTCATGCTGCTGAACGGCGACTGGGATTTCAAGTATTATGCGAGCATCTACGACTTGGACGCCGAGGTCTCCCGACTGCGCGCCGCCGGCCGCCCGGTGTTCTATGACGTGGATTTCGGCGGGGATGACGCACCGGAGAACGCCGATCCGCGCACTGCCGCCACGGGTGCGCTGGCGGCGGACGGCTTCACGACGACGCCGGTGCCGAGCGTGTGGCAGAACCATGGTTTCGACCGCCACCAGTACACGAATTTCGACTATCCGTTCCCGTTCGACCCGCCGTTCGTGCCGCAGGACAACCCGTGCGGCGTGTACCTGTGCGATTTCATGCATACGTCCGATCCTGACGCACCCTGCACGTACCTGAATTTCGAGGGCGTGGATTCGGCGTTCTATGCGTGGGTGAACGGCGAGTTCGTCGGGTATTCGCAGGTGTCGCATTCGACCAGCGAGTTCGATGTGACCGACGTGCTGGAGGACGGCGTGAACACGCTGGCCGTGCTGGTGCTGAAGTGGTGCGACGGCAGCTATCAGGAGGATCAGGACAAGTTCCGCATGAGCGGCATCTTCCGTGACGTGTATCTGCTGGACCGTCCCGAGTATGCGATTCGTGACATGTTCGTGCATACGTCGATTTGGCGCAATGTCGATTCCGCGCTGGTTGAGGCCGGCATCAGCGATGACGAATATGATGCGTCGCCGGTCGATCACGCGACGGTCGACGTGGATTTCGCGTTCTTCGACGATGCGGATGTGCCGGTCAAGGTGCAGCTGTTCGATGAGGATGGCGAGCTGGTGGCAGAGACGGCCGCGGAGCCGATCGATGATCCGATGGCCGGGGACGAGGACGACGTGACGGTTCGGACACAGCCCGACGCGAGCGAAGCCGACGACGCGACCGGCACTGGCAGCGACGACACCGCCGCGGACGACGAAGAAGAAGGCGTCATCGAGTCGATCGACGACGTGGCCGCCATCGACGATGACTCCACGGACGCACAGGCCGCACTGCGCATCGCGTCGGTGACCGGCACGCTCGCCGGCGGCGCGAACGGAACCGGATTCACCGGAGACAGCGCGTTCGCCCCGACCGCGCACGCATCCCTGGCAGTCGACGACCCGCATCTGTGGACCGCCGAGACGCCGTACCTGTACACCATCGTGTACACCACCGCGAACGAGGTCATCACCGCGCTCGTCGGCATCCGCGAGGTCAGCGTGGATGGCAATGTGGTCAAGGTCAACGGCAAGCCGATCAAGCTCCACGGCGTCAACCGGCACGACAGCGACCCGGTGACCGGCCCGGTCATCAGCGAGGAGCAGCTCATGCGCGACCTCACGCTGATGAAGGAGCACAACGTCAACGCGATCCGCACCAGCCATTACCCGAACGCGCCGCACTTCTACGACCTGTACGACCGTCTCGGCTTCTACGTGGTGGCCGAGGCTGACAACGAGAGCCACGGCGCGATGCGCGGCGTGCATCCGGACGAGAGCGACGCGGCTGTCAACAAGCGCTGGAACCGGCCTATCGCCGACAACCCCGCGTGGATCGCGCCGACCGTTGACCGCGCGCAGCGCAGCGTGGAGCGCGACAAGAACCATGCGAGCATCATCTTCTGGTCGATGGGCAACGAGTGTGCGTACGGCTGTACGTTCGAGGCGGCGCTGCTGTGGACGCAGACCTTCGATCCGAGCCGCCTGACGCACTATGAGAGCGCCCGGTATGTGGATGAGGGACAGGAGTGCGATTACAGCTATCTTGACGTACACAGCCGCATGTACCCGTCCGTCGAGGAGATCGACCAGTACTTCTCCGAGGAGGGGCCGCGCACGCCGGACGGGCTGCGCGACGGCAGCAACGGCGATGACGGCGACAACGGCGTCAAGCCGTACGTGTTGTGCGAATTCTGCCATGCGATGGGCAACGGCCCGGGCGATCTGGAGGATTATTTCACGCGCATCCAGCGTTATGACGGCCTGGTCGGCGGCTTCATCTGGGAGTGGTGCGACCATGCGATCGACCGTGGCACGAACGCGGCCGGCAAGCGCGAGTACGCGTACGGCGGCGATTCGGGCGAGTACCCGCATTTCGGCAATTTCTGCATGGACGGCTTGGTGTACCCGGACCGCACGCCGCATACCGGGCTACTGGAGTTCAAGAACGTGTATCGGCCGGTGCGCGTGACCGGTTTCGACGCGGCCGCGGGCACGGTGACGCTGCATAATTACCTGGACTTCCTGGATGTCGCCGACGCGGTGTTCATGACGTTTGAGCTGCTGGTGGATGGCGTGGAGACCGTATGGGCTGCGTGGGAGAGCGACCCTGCGGCGGGCGCGGCGTTCCGGGAGGAGCATCCCGGCAATTACACGCCGTCGATGCCATCGATCGCGCCGCATGGTGACGCGGTCGTCGACGTACCGGCTGAGATCCTTGATGCCATACCCGAGGCCGGGAACGTGACGATGCTGGTGAAGTACTATCAGGCGACGGACACCGAGACACTGCCGATCGGCTTCGAGCTCGGCTTCGACGAGGTCGCCGTGCCGACCACGGATCCGCGCAATCAGACGGTCGTCGCCGCGCTGGCCGATATCGCCGATGGCATCGGCTCGGATGACGATGTCGACGACGTTGCCGATGACGGCACCGATAGCGTAGAAGGCACCGACGATGGAGCGAACGATGCCGCGGATGCCGGCTACGACGACGTCGTGCTGGCAGACCCGCTGACCGTCATGCAGACCGATGCCTCGATCACCGTGGAAGGCTCGACGTTCCGGTATGTGCTCGACCGCCGTACCGGCCTGTTCTCGTCGATGTCGTTCGCGAACCGATCGCTGCTTAACAGGCCGATGGAGCTGAACGTGTGGCGCGCTCCCACCGACAACGACCAGTACATCAAGGCCGATTGGATTCGCGCCCAGTATGACCGCGCTCAGGCGCGCGCGTACGAGGTCGGTGTACTGGTCGATGAGGATGACGTCATCGCCAAGCCCGAGTCGATTGAACTGCGTGCGGACGATGAGGATGCGCCGGTCGCCTCGTTTGGAGACGATGCGATCCTCGACGACGGCAACGTCAACGCCGGCGACGTGAGCGCCATAGCGACGTCCGAGGACGGCTCGGTGGTGGTCGACGGCCAGGTGACGATCCATGCGACGATGGCGCTGGTGGCGCCGATTGTGCAGCGCATCGCCGACATCGACGCCGACTGGACCATCGCGCCCGACGGTTCGGTGGCGCTGCGCATGCATGTGATGCGCGACACCGATTTCCCGTTCCTGCCGCGTTTCGGCCTGCGCCTGTTCGTGCCGAAGCCGATGCGGCAGATCGCCTATTGCGGTCTCGGCCCGAACGAAAGCTACATCGACAAGCGCCGGTCCAGCTATCATGGCGTGTTCTCCGGCACTCCCGAATCGCTGTTCGAGCCGTATATCAAGCCGCAGGAGAACGGCAACCATCACGACTGCGATTGGGCGAGCGTCGCCAGCGATGACGCCGAGCTGCTGGTGCTCCGTGCCGGTGACCACGCCTTCGACTTCCAGGCGCTGCCTTACACCCAGGAGGAGCTGACCGCCAAGGCCCACAACAGCGAGCTGAAGCCGGCGGATTCGACGGTGGTGTGCGTGGATTACATGCAGTCCGGCGTCGGGTCCAACAGCTGCGGTCCCAAGCTGCACGAGAAATACCGCCTCGACGACGCGGAGTTCGATTTCGATCTCGTCCTGCGCCCGCAGGCGCTCTGAGGCGTTGGGTACGGGTATCGGATCAGTCACATGATCCGATACCCGTACCCGTGCACGGCGGAAGCCCGCAATACCGTCACTGTGTGCGGGGTGCGTCACCGTGTGCGCCCTCTCTCAGTGGCGCAACTCGCAGAACCGTTGAAAAATAAGGGATTTACATGGGCGTCACTGTGTGTGAGGACGCACAGAGTGACGCACCCCGCACACAGTGACGCGTTCCTCCATCCGCAGAGCAGCACCACACGCAGCATCTCCGCCAGTTACATATCCACATTCGCTACATCACTGTGGATAACCGATGAGTTATACACTTATCCACAGATTTGAGGCGGCCGGTGGCGCACCGCAGATTATCATGCTTACATTCAATCCATGAATACGAATCAGCACACCCCTGTCAACTCCAGCGCAACAGTCGCGAACAACTATCTTGCGCGCTCACTGCGCCAGCTGCAATCCACGACGTTCCTGCATTGCATGGAACACTCACGAAAAACCATCAACACCTCGCCACCGGTCTATACCGGTATGACCGCATTACGTCTGGCAGGCATAGAGACACCGCTATGTTCAAGATTTGAAGCCGTGAAGTTCCAAGTACTGTACGTTGGGGAGCCAACCAAGAGATCCGGACGGAAAGATACGTCCTACCTGAAATGCCCGCCATCGTTGACGGGCATCGCCCACCTCACATGGACTCACGACAACATCACCATCGTCTACACGCACCCGCTGATGACATGGGCACTGCTGGCGCCGTATCTCACGCAAATCGAGGTAATCGTTCTGGCGGATGCCATACTGCGCGCGTCATCAGGCTCCATGACGGTCGCCAATATCTCGCGGTTCCTTGATGGAGCAGACGCGTTCCCGGGCAGAAGGAAATGCATTGATGCCCTCGTTTTCCTCGATGCCGTGACTGACTCCACCATGGAATGCCGCTGCACTCTCGTGATGTTGCGACATGGATTGCCGCAGCCGGTCAAACACTGGAAGATACTCATTCCGGAGTTGGCTCACGAGGCGATAGTCGATATCGCATACCCCAAACAACGGGTCATCATCGAATACGATGGAGACGCGCATCGCCGCGACAAACGACAATACCGATGGGATGAACGCAAGAGGCAGGCTTTGCGGGCGATGGGATATACAGTCATCGTCGTCTTTGCCGATGATATATTGACCTCGCAGGGGCGGCGACGATTCGCGCAAAGGGTGGCGAAAGCCCTTGACACCACCTGCCGGAATAGACCACACCCGAAATTCCGGGCACTGCTGGCAGATGATCGTGCTGAGACGGCCCGTCAGCGGCAACGTAGGTACCGCGCCAGAGAACGCCGCAAAGGGCGCCGCGTATGAGTCGGGCATCGCGGAAGACGACAGCGAACGAGCCTCGGCGCTGATACCACCAGCGTCGGATCCTGCAACTCGCACGTGATCATACGAAACATGCGAATCGTGCGACACAACCATGGTTATCGACCGTCACTGTGCGCGGATTGCGTCACTGTGCGCGACCTCTCTCAGTGACGCAATCTGCAGAGCCGTTGAAAAATAAAGGGTTTACACAGGCGTCACTGTGTGCGAGGGCGCACACAGTGACGCAATTTGGCGTGATAGCAACCCTTGATATTCGTAATGTGTTCGTAAGCACATTGCTTACGAACACATTACTAGGACCAGATAAACGAAAGGTCGTCGTCTTCGGCGATGAACGACGAAGACAACGACCTGAGTCGTGCGGTAAGGCCTGGCTTTACAGCTCTACAGTCTTACGGCCTCACAGCCTCAGAAATCACTGCACCTGGGCGCGGGCGATCTTGCCGGTGAAGGAGTTGGCCTCGTCGGCGTCCTTCACGGCGTCCTTGTTCCAAGAGAACATGGCGCGCAGCTTCGGGCCGACGGTCTCGATGCGCACGTTGGAGTACTCCTCCTGCAGCGCCTTGAACTTCGGAGCGCCGGCGTCCTGGTCGTCGATGAACTCCTTGGCGAAGGAACCGTCCTGAATACGCTTGAGGTGGTATTCCATGCGCTCACGCACGTGCTCGTCGATGCAGGTGTTGGTGTAGTCGCCGTACTGGGCGGTGTCGGAGCAGGACCAGCGGGCCTTGTTCAGACCGCCTTCGTTCATGAGGTCGACGAGCATCTTCAGCTCGTGGCAGACCTCGAAGTAGGCGATCTCCGGCTGGTAACCGGCGTCGGTGAGGACTTCGAAGCCCATCTCGACGAGCTTGTTCACGCCACCCATCAGCACATTCTGCTCGCCGAACAGATCGGTCTCGGTCTCCTCGGTGAAGGTGGTCTTGATGGCGCCTGCGCGCAGGGCGCCCAGAGCCTTGGCGTAAGCCAGGGTGATGTCCCAAGCGTCGCCACGTGGATCCTGCTCAACGGCCACGACGACCGGGACGCCACGGCCGGCGGCGTACTCACGACGCACGATGTGGCCCGGGCCCTTCGGAGCGACCATGAACACCGGGTGATCCTCGGTGGGCTTGATGTAGCCGTAGTGGATGTTGAAGCCGTGAGCGAAGGCGATGGCCGCGCCCGACTTGATGTTGGGCTCGATGTCGTTGGCCCAGATCGTGCGCTGGTACTGGTCGGGGGCCAGGATCATGATTACGTCGGCCTCGGCGGCGGCTTCCGGCACGGACTTGACTTCAAGACCCTGCTCCTTGGCGAAGGCGACCGACTTGGAGGTCGGGCGCAGGCCGACGACCACGTCAACACCCGAATCGCGCAGGTTCAGCGCATGCGCGTGGCCCTGCGAGCCGTAACCGATGATCGCGACCTTCTTGCCTTCGAGCACGGAGAGGTCACCGTCGTTGTCATACCAGATTTGTGCAGCCATGTTTGGCACTCCTTTACTTGCGTACCGGCACTCTTGCCGGCACACGGTGTCGTTTGTGGTTGCGCATTATGCAGGAGCCTGCATTCCGCGCGTTTGGGGTCGGGCATGGGCCCGGTCGATCCAAGCGTTAAGGATTTTGTCCTTAGAACTGAGGACTATCCTACCGGTAACGCCGCCACAGCCCCCTCACCGTCCACAACGTGAGCCATCTCACTATTGGAGTATGAACAGTTCAGGCGGGGAGCGGGTGACGCGGCGCAGGACGCGGCAATGTCGGCTTCGTTACCGGCCGCATCACCGGCAACGCAGAAGGCCGCCGCTCCCGAATGAACGGGAACGGCGGCCTTGTTATGCACCGCTCTCAGTCAGTCTGCGACCGACTGGCAGCTCCCGCCAGCGGGAGCCGGAGCGGAGGCGATCACTGAACCTGGGTACGAGCGATCTTGCCGTTGAAGGACTCGGCTTCGTCCTGGTCCTTGGCCGGGCCGTTGTTCCAGGAGAACATGGCGCGCAGCTTCGGGCCGACGGTCTCAAGGTGCGGGTGGGAGAACTTCTCCTGCAGTTCCTTGAACTTCGGGGCGCCGGCAGCCTGGTCATCCATGAACTCCTTGGCGAAAGAGCCGTCCTGGATGCGCTTGAGCTGGTACTGCATGCGCTTCTTGGTCTCGTCGGTGATGACGGTGGAGGTGTAGTCGCCGTACTGGGCGGTGTCGGAGCAGGACCAACGAGCCTTGTTCAGACCACCCTCGTTGGCCAGGTCGACCAGCATCTTCAGCTCGTGGAACACCTCGAAGTAGGCAATCTCCGGCTGGTAGCCGGCCTCGGTCAGCACGTCGAAGCCGAGGTCGCACAGGTGGTTGATGCCGCCCATGAGGACGTCCTGCTCGCCGAACAGATCGGTCTCGGTCTCCTCGGTGAAGGTGGTCTTGATGGCGCCTGCGCGCAGGGCGCCCAGAGCCTTGGCGTAAGCCAGGGTGATGTCCCAAGCGTCGCCACGTGGATCCTGCTCAACGGCCACGACGACCGGGACGCCACGGCCGGCGGCGTACTCACGACGCACGATGTGGCCCGGGCCCTTCGGAGCGACCATGAACACCGGGTGATCCTCGGAAGGCTTGATGTAGCCGTAGTGGATGTTGAAGCCGTGAGCGAAGGCCAGGGCAGCGCCCGGCTTCAGGTTCGGCTCGACGTCCTTCTTGTACACGGCGGCCTGGTACTGATCGGGCAGCAGGATCATGACCACGTCGGCCTCGGCGACGGCCTCGCCGACCGGCTTGACCTCAAGGCCCTGCTCCTTGGCGAACTCGACGGACTTGGAGGTCGGGCGCAGGCCGACGACCACGTCAACGCCGGAGTCGCGCAGGTTCAGCGCATGCGCGTGGCCCTGGGAGCCATAACCGAGGATGGCGACCTTCTTGCCATCGAACACGGACAGATCGGCGTCCTTCTCATACCAGATAGTTGCTGCCATAATAGGCACTCCTTTAATTGGATGTCTTGCCGCCGAACGCGCTCGCTTTCGACGGCCCTCTTGGTTGCAGACGGCTTCCACGCGGGATTGTGTCCCGCGCCAAAGTCATCCCCTCCTGTGGCTCATTTCTAGTACCACTGGAGGCGACGTGGTTGCCCACGTCCAAATATTGAATGATTGTTTTTGTGTATTGTTGTTGTTTTTTGGGAGTTCAAACGCGGCCGGGCGGTACCCGACCATCGCCGTCACTTCGTAAAGTCGACGTCCTTGGTCTCCTTGCAGGTCGCCAATGCAATCAGGCAGCAGACGGCCATCACGGCAAGATACAGACCCACCGAATGCACGCCGAAGTTCTTCGACAGCCACGTGGCGATGGTCGGCACGAAAGCAGCGCCGACGATGGCGGCGAGGTTGTAGCCGATGCCGGAGCCGGAGTAACGCACGTTCGCGTCGAACAGCTCGGGCAGGAAGGCGCCGATCGGGCCGAAGGCGATGCCCATCAGGGCGAAGCCGAGGCACAGGAACACCATGGTGGCAGCGAAGTTCTTCTGACCGACCAGACTGCTGTCCAGCAGGAACGGGAACAGCACGGCGAACACGACCAGCGCGCAGGACGAGAACATCAGCACGCGACGACGGCCGATCCGGTCGGCATACAGGCAGGAAAGCACGATGAACAGCGCGAACACGCAGATGGAGATCATCAGCATGAGCAGGTACTCCTGGTTGGTGAAGCCGAGGCCGCCGCCGCCTTCACGCTTGGTCTTGGTGCCCCATGCGAGCGACCAGGTGGCGAGCGTGTAGAACAGCGTGTAGGTCACGGCCACGAGGAACGTCGCCTGCAGCACCTGCTTCCAGGACTTGCGGAACACCTCGGTCAGCGGGGACTTGACGACTTTCTTCTGCTCCTGGGCCATGCGGAAGATCGGGGTCTCCTCCATGTGGACTCGCACGACGAGGCCGATGATCACCAGCACGGCGGACAGCAGGAACGGCACACGCCAACCCCAGGCACACATCGCATCGGTGTCATTGAACGACTCCAGCACGAAGTAGGTGCCGTTCGACAGGAAGAAGCCGATCGGGGCGCCGAGCTCCGGGAAGGAGCCGTACAGTGCACGCTTGTCTTCGGGCGCGTTCTCGGTGGCGACCAGCGCAGCACCGGACCATTCGCCGCCAAGGCCGATGCCTTGGATGAAACGCAGCAGACACAGTACCGCGACCGCGCCGACACCAACCTGACTGTAGGTCGGCAGGCAGCCGATGAGGAACGTGCCGACGCCCATAGTCATCAGCGAGACGACCAGCGTGGTCTTGCGGCCCATGCGGTCACCGAAGTGGCCGAAGATCAGGGATCCCAGCGGACGAGCGATGAACGCGATGGCGAAGGTCAGCAGGCTCATCAGCAGCGCGACGGTGGGGTTGTCCTTCGCGGAGAAGAAGATGTGCGGGAAGTAGTTCGCTGCGGCGGTGCCGTAGGCGTAGAAGTCGTAGAATTCGATGGCGGTTCCGACCATCGAGGCGGTAATCACGGTCTTGACCGAGTCACGGACCATCGCCTTTGCTTTTCCACCCACCGAAGTGGTGCCGTCAGCTGTCAGTGTGACTGCTGTCATTGTTAGCTCCTGTTACTGCACGCGGACGAGCCCGCGATTTTTTATTCTGTTCTCTCTCGTTTGCCGCTTTGCTGATCCGGTGACCTTATGGGACGCATCAAAAAAAGCCCCGCGACTCGTGCAGGGCTATACGATTAGTTGCTCGCTGAGCCCTGCCTTCGTTGGCGGGGTTCCAAGCAGTGATGCCGAATCAGTCCGCCAGCGAAGACGGAATAATAATTCGTGCAGACAGCAGAACAACGTTAACGGTGGTTGCGCTAGCGGCGTTATCAGCAGCATATCCAGTCATCGCGGCGAACCTCCTTTCGGTATCGAACGTGTCTTTCGAGCTCTTTCGCGCTCGACTGTCTGACAACATAGGCGCGGGATTCCACGACAGCCATCAAAGGTTCACTATGTGGACGGCCGCGGCATAACAACATCGGCGGCGTCGGCACAACCTGTCTGCGTTCCGCCTGCATTACAGACAGACACATCGACGCCCCATCCCGCGAAAGTCCCATTTCAGCAGCAACGGATGGGACTAATCGCGGATAGGATGATGCCTCAATCCCAAACGAGGCGCAACAGCGGCCAATCCGGCCGGATTGCTAGCGCTTCATCGAAATCGTGACGACCGCGGACGCGAGCACACAGACGATGGCCGCCGGGAACAGCACCGAGAAACCGCCGGTGACAGCCACACCGACCGCGCCGATTATCGCGGCGAGCGCCAGACCGACGGAATTCGACAGGTTGAAGAACGCCAAATCATGGCCGGCCGAACGCGCATCCGGCAACGCGCCCATCGCAAGCAACTGGCCGAACGTATCGATCAGGCCGAACGCGAACCCTCCGATCAGGGCGAACAGCACCATGCTGACGGCGCTCGGCATGGTCATGGGCAAAGCCAACGCCACCGTGTACAGCACGCAGGAAATGACCGACAGATACCGCGGATCCTCAATGTACTCACCCACCGGACCGGCGATGAACGCGGCCCCCACGGAACCGACGAGCGTCGCCAAGGCCATCGAGGCGATCAACGAGCAACCGGTACCGCGATCGGAGAGGAGTTGCCTTGCGTGAACCAATCCCGGAAGATCAGCGCCGATGCGATGAACCACAGGAACATGGTCGTCAGTCCGACACCAGCCGACACCAAGGAGCGCGAAGCGAACGCCTTCCAGAATTCGACGGCGTGCCGCGGCGCGCGGAACCGCTCCATCAGCATGTGCGCACTCATCGCCGTATGCGGCTGCTCCTCGCTCGACGGTTCCTTCGGCCACACCAGCACCGGCACGATGCCGGCCAGCAGGAACACCGCGGCGGCCGCGGCGAACGGCGTATACAGCCCGCCGAACACGACGCAGGCGACGCCGATCCACACGCCCAGCGCCTGGCCGACCATCTGGCCGATGCCACGCGCGCGCACGATGCGCGGACGGAACTTGTCGGGCACTCGCTCGCTGAACGCAGCCGCCATCGGCACGGTCAGCATCACATAACCGACCTGCACCAGACCCCACAGCAACGCGATGCCCACCACGTTCGAGCACAGTCCCAGCGCCAGCGTCATCACCGCGGAGACGACGCCTCCCGCGATGATCCACGGCGTGCGCCGGCCAGCGGCCACGCGCGTGCGATCGGACAGCGCGGAGACGACGGCCTCGGCAATCAGCGACACGACGACGCCCACGACAACAACCACGGCCAGATCAATGGCCCATGCCGACGCCACCCCGCCGTCGCCGACCGTGCCAATGCGACTGACCAGGCTCTCGGAGAGTTCCTGGCCGCCACCGGAGAACGCCGCGCGGGAGGCAACCGCGCTGGAGACCCGCTGCCAGCTGACTTTCGCTATGACCGCAGGCAGCGCGAGCAGGTTCAATGCGGCCCATGGCACGATCGACATGGTCGCGCCCACCGCGAAGCCCCACGACAGGCGGGTCACCTGACCGGGGTTCGGGCGCTGGCCGTCGGCGCTGACCACCGGGTCGCGCATGTCCACGTACGCCGAGCCCATGTCCGGGACCGCCGTGTCGACGGAGGCCGCGGCCGCCGCGGGAGATCCCTCCGAAGTCATCTGCGCAACCTGGGTCTCGGCTTGCGTCACGGACGCCTCGACCTTGCGCCGCGGCTGATGCACGGCCAAGCGGGCGACCGCGGACTTGTCTTCGGGGCTGAGCACCTTGTCGTAATCAGGCCGATCATCGATGCCGGGGCGAATGTACACGCTGCCCGGCAACGGCTTCGGAGCGGGGAATTCGTTCGGTTGCTGCTGATCATCGGTCATGATATCGGTTTACTTCTCTTCTCTTGTGCGCTCTCGTTACGGGTATACAACTATCGTAACGGTCGCATATTACACGATGACGCGGCACGGCCGATATGCCGGCCGCGTCGCGTGAAACTTTTGGGAGTGCGGAACTTGCGAGATTCGCCGCGCGGGCGGTAGATGCCGGCGAGGTCTTCTTCGGTGGCGCCGTTCGGGAATACGGAGCTCATGGTCAGGAACATCGGGTAGTACTCGGATTTCTCGCCGTTCTTCAGCACGTCCTGGAACTGCGCGGATTCCCAGCTCATGTGGTTGACAATCGCGTCGACGATGATGTCGTGGGACTTGCTGAGTTCGGCCACGTCATCCCAGGAGCCCAGGCGCGGGTCCACCTTGGTGTGGTCGATCGGATCAAAGCCGGCGGCGGCGCCGTCGAACGGCGTGAAGAACGGCAGGACGTGGACACCGTCGTACACCCCGGCGAAGCGGGTGCGCAGCACATCGGTGAGCGAGGCGATGGTGCCGTCGCCGAAGCGGTTGGCGTAGGTACCGCCTCCGGACTCGCTGGCGGAGGCGCGGCAATCAGCGCCGAGTGGTGTCGGCCTCGCGCAGGGAAACAGGGATTACGTCACCGGCGGAATCGACCAGTCGCCCCTCGATGGCATCCGTCATGCGGGCGACGGCCGTGCCGGCAAGCGCATCGAAGTCCTGGCATACGGCGGTCAGACGCAACCCTGCCATGTCGGTCAGATACGTGCCATCATAGGCGACGACCTGCACGTCCTGCGGCACACGCATGCCGCGGCGAAACACCTCCTGCACGCAGCAGGCGGCACCGATATCGGAACTGACTACGGCATCCACGTCGGTAAAACGGTCGAACAGTTCGCGCATGGCCGTTGTGCAACCCTGAAAATCCGCCACTTCCCCGGCCTCGATGTACTCGCACCGAATGCCTGCACGCTGCAGTTCACGCTCCAGCGTCAGGTAATAGCGCACGGTCGGGAACGTGGTGTTCCCGGGCGATTCCGTCTGCCGCGCCTCGCCAGTCGGCGTCTGCGCCAGATCATGGAACTGCCTGCACGGGCCGCCTACTATCGCCACATGCCGGGAACCACTATGAATCAACAGGTCGGCGATCAGTCGCCCGCCCTGCTCGTGATCGGAGCCGACCGATGGGATGCCCTCGCCGAGATAACAATCGAACCCCACGATGGGCCGACCGATCGAAGTCCAGTAATCCGGAGCGTGCTCGGTGTACGCCGCCATCACGATGCCATCCATCATATGCCGGCGGAGCATGTCGACGTACTCGGCCTCGCCAGTACCCGAATCGGCCGTCGAGCACAGCATGGTACGCAGCCCCCGCTCCGACAGCTCTCGCTGCAGACCGGCCGCCAACGTGGCGAAGAACGGATGGCGGATGGTGGGCACGACGACGCCGACGGTGTTGGTGCGGTCATGATACAGGTTGCGGGCGAGCTCGTTCGGCACATAATTGAGCGCACTCATGGCTTCGGCGACGCGCTCGCGCATGTCATCGGACACGTACCCGGCACCATTCACCACCAGCGACACCGTACTCAACGACACCCCGGCCTTTTTGGCCACATCACGCATCCCGACCATGTCCCCACTCTATCGTTTGCCGTCACAATATGCCTGTTCTCCTAATTGTATACAGAACGACGCTCTCAAAACTTGCAGATACAAAAACAGAACCCCCCGATTTTCCAACAACATCGTTTTTGTATCTGCGAGTTTTGAGAGCCACTCCAGCGCAGACGAGCTACCGCACCAGCGCGATCAGCCCCCAACCCAGCGCCACACACACCACCGGCACCAGCACGGTCATCATGAAGTACACGGCGGCCGCGGCGTATTTGCCGCTGCGGGCGAGCGACACCATCTCGTTGATAGCCGTGGAAAACGTAGAGAAACCGCCGAGGAAGCCGGTGACGAACAGCAGGTACGACGAATGGTCGGCCGTCTGGTAGAAGTAGGCCGCGGCGGCCACGCCGGCGAAGAACGTGGCGAGCACGTTGATGATGAACGTGGACAGCGGGAACGCGCGGTTCCACCACCGTTGAATCGAGGTGTTCAGGACGAACCGCGTCACGGCGCCCAAGCCGCCGCACATACAGATCAGGGCAAACATGTCAGCGCACCTCCCCGGTTTCGGGATCAGGCCTGAGCGGAATTTCCGCGGTGATCGGATCCGGTTCGAACGACGGAAGGTGCTGTTCGTCGGATACTGGCATGTCTTGTACGCGGCCCGCAGCCGGTTCCGAACCGGCCTGACTTTCAACAGCCAAGTCTGCTCCGGACGGAGCGCCGGCGGCCTGCGACTCGCGCACCGCGCGAGCCACCACGTGCGCCTCGCGTTTTCGGCTCAGCGCAAGGCCCAGCATGGTGCCAAGCCACGCGATGATCAAACCGCAGATGAAGCTCAGCAGCGTGTAGGTCACGAATCCCACGATGTTCTCGGCGCGCAACGAGTTCAGATCCTCGATCATCATCGCCGACAACGTGGAGAACCCGCCGCACATGCCCATGCCGACACCGCGGCTGACCAGCTGGCGGATGCGCTTGCGAATCCACGCCGCCTGCGACATGTACGTGCTCAGGGCGGCGAAGATGAAGCACGCCAGCATGTTCGCTATGAACGTGGCGGTGTGGAACGAATGAAGGAGGCCACTTGGCGCGGCCGGATTCGGCAGGAGCAGCGAGAGCCCGTATCGTATCGCCGTGCCGAAGAACCCGCCGACGAACACCACCAAATACAGCATGCCATCGGCGAGGGGATTGAATTTCGCCTGCACGCGCTTGGCCGGGGCCAGTGGAATGGAAGGTGGTGCTACTGCGGCTGCCAGTCCGGTGGGCCGAGGCGCCGAGTATTCGATTTCGGAGGCGCTGATCTCTTGGGTCGATGGCGCCGGCTCGTCCGCGGCGAGGGCGTGAGCCTCGCTTGGAGTCGAGTCCGGCGCGGAAGTGTCGGCGACGTCGGACCCGGCAGAGACGGATTCGATGTCCCCCGCGCCGGCGGCGTCGCCACCATCGGATTCGTCATGCGAGGAGGGCACGAACGGTACAGACTGATTCATGATCTGAAACCCTTGTAGTACGCGGATTCACTCTGTCCCGGCAGCCGTGGGTCGGCGAGAACGCCGAATGGCGACTAGTCGAGAAGCGAGTGGACGGAAATGATGTGGTCGCGCTGAGGGCCGGTGCCGATCACAGAGATGCGGCAGTTACTCAGATCTTCAAGACGCTTGACGTACGCCTGGCAGGCGGCGGGCAGCTCGTCGAACTCGTGGACCTGCGAAATGTCCTCGGTCCAGCCGGGCATGGTCTCGTAAATCGGCTTGGCAGCAGAGAAGGCGGCCTGATCCGTCGGCATATCGTCGTAACGCTCGCCATCCACGTCGTAGGCGACGCAGATCGGAATCTCCTTGAGACCGGTGAGCACGTCGAGCTTGGTGAGCACGAGGTCGGTCAGACCGTTGACCTGGCTGGCGTAGCGGTTCACGACCGCATCGAACCAGCCGCAGCGGCGCGGACGGCCGGTGGTCACGCCGAACTCGTGGCCCTGCTGGCGAAGCCATTCGCCGGATTCGTCGAACAGCTCGGTGGGGAACGGACCCTCGCCGACTCGGGTCACGTACGCCTTGGAGACGCCGACCACGCGGGTGATCTTGGTGGGGCCGACGCCGGTGCCGGTGCAGGCGCCGCCGGCGGTTGGGTTGGAGGAAGTGACGAACGGGTAAGTGCCGTGATCCACGTCAAGCATCGTGGCCTGGGCGCCTTCGAACAGCACGGTCTTGCCCTCGTCGAGAGCCTTGTTCAGAATCAGACCGGTGTTGGCGACGTACGGCTTGAGGCGTTCGCCGAGCTTGAGCAGCTCGTCAGTGGTCTGGTCCACGTCGATGGCGCGACGGTTGTACAGCTTGACCAGAATCTGGTTCTTCTGGTGCAGACTGGCTTCGACCTTGTCATGCAGGTGCTCGGCGTTGAACAGGTCGTGCACGCGGATGCCGACGCGGTTGATCTTGTCGGCGTAGGCCGGGCCGATACCGCGGCCGGTGGTGCCGATCTTATGCTTGCCGAGGAAACGCTCGGTCACCTTGTCGAGCGTGCGATGGTAAGGCGCGATGACATGTGCAGCCTCACTCACCAGCAGGCGGGAGCAGTCCACGCCGCGGCTTTCAAGACCATCAATCTCCTCGAACAGCACTTCCGGATCCACGACGACGCCGTTGCCGATCACGGGGGTGACGTTCGGGCTGATGATGCCGGAAGGCAGCAGGTGCAACGCATACATCTGGTCGCCGACCATCACGCTGTGGCCGGCATTGTTGCCGCCGTTGAAACGGGCCACATAGTCCACTTTGGTACCGATCAGATCGGTAGCCTTGCCTTTGCCTTCGTCGCCCCACTGAGCGCCGATCAACACGATTCCGGACATACTGCACCTCCGCATCCGCACAATTCCGCCGGGAACAGCCTACCGTATGCCCTCTACTGCGAAGGTAAGCGCTGGGGCGGCGGTTACCGTCGCATTCGTTTTGTCAACGCCCATATCAACATGGGCGCGAACGGCTGCAACTTGCCGTCCTTGCCTTGTTGAAGTTCCTGCAGTCTCTCCCTGCACTTGCGTGGGAAATCCCGCGCCGACGCATTTTTCCAATATTCAGCCATCATATCGGAAGACCGTAACTCGACAGCTGCGGTTGCATCTACCGCGGCGACCGACGTCACTTCAGGGCTTTGCCGGCGGAACCGAGCTGCTTGCAGGCCTCCACGACGCGGGCCGCCATCGCGCTCTCGGCCTCGCGGCCCCAGGAGCGCGGATCGTACAGCTTCTTCTCGCCGACCTCGCCGTCCACCTTGAGCACGGCATCGTAGTTCGAGAACACATGATCGGCGATCGCACGGGTGAACGCGTACTGCGTGTCCGTATCGATGTTCATCTTGACGACGCCGTACCGCACCGCCTCGGCGATCTCTTCCGGGCGAGAGCCCGAACCGCCGTGGAACACCAGAGCGAACGGCTTGCCGTTCGGAAAATCGACGGCCCCGGCGGCGGACGCGATACGCCCGTCCACCACGGCCTGAGCCGCCTCGCGCTGGATGTCGCCCAACAGTTCCGGGCGCAACTTGACCACGCCGGGCTTGTAGCTGCCGTGAACGTTGCCGAACGTGAACGCGGCCATGTACCGGCCGCGCTCTCCCAAGCCGAGACGCTGGGCGACCTTCACGCCATCGGCCGGCGTGGAATACAGTTTTTCGTTGATTTCGGCGCTATGACCGTCCTCTTCGCCGCCGACCGCGCCGATTTCGATTTCCAGGATCGTGCGCGCGGCGACGGACTTGTCGAGCAGCTGTTCGGCGATGGTGAGGTTTTCGTCCAGCGGAACCGTCGAACCGTCCCACATGTGGGACTGGAACATCGGCTCGCGGCCGTGCGCCACCTCATCGGCCTCCATGTCCAGCAGGGGACGCACCCAACCGTCCAGATACTGCTTGGCGCAATGGTCTGTGTGCAACGCGACGGTGATATGCGGGTAGCGCTTCGCCACCTCATGCGCGAACGCCGCGAACGCCAACGACCCGGTCACGCGGTCGTTCACGCCTTGACCGGAAAAATACGCGGCGCCGCCCACTGAAACCTGGATGATGCCATCCGACTCGGCATCGGCAAAACCCTGCAGCGCAGCGTTCAGCGTTTGGGAGCTCGTCACATTGATCGCCGGGTAGGCATATCCGCCGCGGCGCGCGGCGTCCAGCATTTCAGCGTATCGTTCGGCAGTTGCAATCGTCATACCTGCATTATCCCGCGACCATGCAACATTTGGCACCACCGCTACTCCGGCCGGAGCCGCCGGGCGGAATCCATCGCCTCCGCACGCCGCGGCCCGTTCCTCACCTTTCTCCCATCTTCACCTCCGTAAAATTAGGACGTGACAAAAGAACCGCAGTACATTGAAGAGCTGTCGTTTGGGGACAGTGTGCGCCGGGCGGGGAAGACGCGCGGGAACGAATATGGCGAGTACGGAGCCGGCCCCGATAACGGGCGGCGCGGCAGGGGACGGCATCGGCTGATTGCATTCGTCGCCATTCTGGTGATATTGGCGTTGGCCGGTGGCAGTGTCGGTGGCTGGTGGATGTGGGACCGGCATTGGCGGCAGATACCGATCACGGTAAACGGCACTTCCATGAAAGTCAGCGTCGACATGACGTTGGGACGACTGCTGCGCGACAATGGCGACTTCGACGCGCATCCGGGCAATCTGGTCGACGTGGCCGGCGACATGATCGAGAAGCATGCCGGCAAACCGATCGTCGTCAGCATCAACGGCGCTGCCGTGCGCCGGGATGCAATCGACAGCACGACGATCCCGCAGGATGGCATGGTGATGGTGACGTCAGGCGAGGATGTGACCGAAGACCATACCGTGAGAAAGGAGACCGTGCCGCACGGCGAAAGCATCGGCATCGCAGGCGGCTCGATACAGATACTCAAGCAGGCCGGGAAAGACGGCGTGCACGAATACTGGGTCGGGAAACGTTCCGGCAAGCATGTGGACAAAGGCGTCACCGTCGAGCCGCAGGACACGATCGTCGTGCCGTTGAACCCGCGCCCGGAGGGGAAGAAGGTCATCGCGCTGACGTTCGACGACGGGCCGAGCAAATACAGCGGCCCGATCCTGGACATCCTCAAGGAGAAGGGCGTCAAGGCCACGTTCTTCGACGTGGGCGAGGAGTGCCTGTCGTTCCCGGACGCCGAGAAACGCATGCTGGAGGAGGGACATCAGGTGGCGAGCCATTCCAACACGCATCCGGACATGCCGACACTCAGCCGCGACGCGTTGCGCGCTGAAATCATCGCCGGGTTTTCGAACATGAAGAAGGCGTCCGGGCATGTAACGAAAGTGCTAAGGGCGCCATACGGGGCGTTCGGCAAGAAGCAGTGGCAGGAGACGTCCGACCTGATCGACATGAACGTGCTGTGGGATATCGATACGCTCGATTGGAAGCGTCCCGGAGCCAAGGCGATTCATGATGCCGTGATGACGGGCGCGCATAACGGGGCGATCGTGCTGATGCACGACGGCGGCGGCGACCGTTCGCAGGACGTCGAGGCGCTTCCCGGCATCATCGACGATCTCAAGAAGCAGGGGTACGAGTTCGTCACCATCGAGCAGCTGATTAAGATGGCCGGCGACGCGGGAGATACGGGGGACGCGGGCAACTGAGCCCCCTGCTGGAGCTGGCACGTGTAGCTATCTGATAGGTGGAAAACCACCCTCAGTCTCACCCTCAGTCTCGCTGACGCGAGCCAGCTCCCGCCAGCGGGAGCGGAAAGTGGTGGGGCGGATGACGGGAGTCGAACCCGCCTTGACCGATGCTGAGAAGCCGCTAAATACCAGTGATTTAGCGGCTTTATTTACCTGATTGCAGCCTTGTATGACAACATGGTGACAACAATTTGGGAACGACTTATCTTGCGTTTTCCTACTTGCAGCACATTAGTTGTTGCACCACGATTATTCCTTTTGGAATAATCGTGGTATATTGATTGCCGTGAAGCAATTGAAAAGGAGCCTCGCAGGCTTAAAGACAAAGGACATCATATGACGGCGGCACTTGGCGACAGGATGCGCAAGCTTATGCGGCAGCATGGCATCAATCAGTCCCAGCTCGCCGCGCGAGCCGGGACAACCCAGCCGAATATCTCGAAATACCTTGCGGGAGAGCGGGAGCCCACGTCGAGTACGCTCGCGAACATAGCCACCGCTCTGCACACCACATCGGAATTTCTGCTGGGCCTGCCCGAATCAAACGCCGATACGCCGTTCGGCACGATCAAGGCGTACTGCGCCAGGCACGGCGGCGATCTCAGCGAAGCGGAGACGCGGGAGCTCATCATGACTCTGTTGACTGCAAGGGAACAAGGAGGACATCACGGGATATAGGATTGACGACCCGTCGTTTTATCAGGAGTTGAAATGGAGCGTGGTGGACGCATTCCAGCAACTCGGCTACATCAGGCTGCCCATCGACCCATCAGAGTTGCTGGATGCACACGGAATTCAAACGATACCCTATCAGATTGCATTCAACCCATCTGTCTCCTTGGATGACTTGATGACGCTCTGCAGCTGCCCAAGTGGCATATCATTCACGATTAGCGCAAACGGCAATGACAGCCGATACATTGCCTGCAATCTCCAAGAAAACTCAGGAAGAATTCGTTTTACCAAATTGCATGAAATGGGACACACCATGCGAGGCCATCTCCGAGACAGCGAGCTTGCCGAAATCGAAGCGAATTTCTGGGCGAAATACGCTATCGCGCCCCAAGTACTCATCGAAGAACTCGGTCTCACGACCATCGAGGAAATCTCTCAGCGATTCGGCACCTCGCTGGAATGCGCTTCTAACATCCTGAACCAGCATGCGAACTGGCTGCGCCATCGCCATGATGACGAAGCGCTCGACGCCAGCATCCTCGAACTCTACGCACGCGGACTCCTCTTGGAAAGGAGGGATGAGAAGCAGGCCGACCCGGCACAGATTCTGCAATAAAAAAAAACGGTGCGCGAACCGGCAAGTTCTCGCACCGTGGTCCAGACGGCCCACAATGGACTATCTCGCACATCCCATTGTGCCACCGTCTGGACCCACCCACTCATACAAACAGGTGAAGCGCGCCGCATTCTCACAATGCTGGCGCATCTTCAAGATGGCATGCGGCAAGGCGCCGCAGGAAAGGACATATGGCATATGTCGGACAGCAAGCAGCGGTATTCGGACAGCTCGCGCAGCTACATCGGCAACGACGTCCCCGGCTCCATGGTGGATCAGGGCCGCTACGACAGAAGCAAAGACCGCGAGACGAGGTGGAACGAAAGTTGGAAGAGGCAGCCGGTCGATCTCAATGACATTGTCAGCCGGTTCACTCCCGGTGCCCAGGGGCGCAGAAGGGGCGTCAAGTACGTGTTCGAGAACGCCCGGTGGAGAATCGACGCGGACATGGTGGCGGGCTATCTGCGCATATACGACAAAAGAACGAAGAAAAACGTCAAGCTCAACGGTCTGCCTAGAAGCAACAAAGAAACCCACTTCAAAATTCTCAAGAGAAGGGAAATGTGATCATGGAACTTGTCCTTGTTCTCAGCCTTGAAGGTCTCAACTACTACGGCTATATTCCCGAAACCTTCCAAGCGAAGCCGGGGCAGACGGAATCATTCGAACTAACCGAGGGGGACGAGGATCTCCTCGATAAGGACTTCATCGGCCCGATAGACAGGCTGTGCAATTCGCTCATCGACCCTGGAGACGTGGACTACTTGAACGCCGAGCAGTGCAAGCTCATGCTCGGATGGCTTGAATGGCGGCTCACGGAGCCGATCAACCCACGGCTTGAAACGATCTACCGCAAGCTCGTCGAGTTCGCCAACAAGGCTATCGAGCTGGGCACCGGCATTGTCTTCGATCTCTAGGCAAAGGGACAAGCATGAAATCCACCTATGATCTCATCGGCACTTTCTGGGACGGCAGGCCCGCCGACGCCGTCGCGCAGACGGTTCCCTATGATCCCCTGATGCCGGAAGCAGGAACGCCCTACTGTCTGTTCGACATCAATGGCAAGCGGCGCGGCATCTGGCTCTCGGTGCTATTCGCCGTTCGGGATGAGGCGGACTGGGAACGGGTCAGGGCGTCCCTGGCCGGCTGCCGTCAAATCGCAGTGATCGACGATTGCCGTCCCCGGTTCCAAGGCCAGGCGGTGCAGCAGTTTCACCAGCATCGCCTGCGCCAGGTGCTGTGCCTGCTGCGATGCGAAATCCCGGGGGCGCACGTCCTTGTCATGAAGTTTCCCAACGTGGGAAGGGCGGCATGAACCGATCCATCGCATCATTCGAAGAGCTCATCGACCGCTACGCCGACTATCTCAGCGGTAAAGGCATCCAGTTCAATCCACAAGGTTTCCCGATGCTTCAGCCGCAGATGTATCTGGACGAATGGCCGGAGCTCATGGTGCCGTACCGGGATCGCAAGGCGCGATTCGTCCATAATCCTTCCCATACCGTGCTTTGTCTGTTCACCAGTGACATGCGGATATACCCGCGACTGGAGAAGGCCCTCGACGACATCCCGGAATACTCGCGGTATATGGGTGCCGTCGGCTCGGACCTCACCGTCACTTCGGACATGGACCTGGAATGGCAGCAGGCAATCATGCTGCTTAATCAGCTCTATCTGGCGACATTGGCGGTGAACGGCGTCAAAATCGTGCAGAATCTCAGATGCGGTTCCCCCAGCACCATCACATGCCTGAGCTGCGTTCCTTCCGGAGTGATGTGCGCCACCAGCACATTGGGATGCGCGAACACCGAATCCGAACTGGATCTGCTCTTCGCCGAGAAGCTTTTTGCGATAAGGCCCGGCAAACTGCTGCTGTATGGCAAGCACGACCCCATCATGGAGCGTCAAGCGAACGTCGCCGGAGTGCCCTGCAGGATTTACCCAGACGCTCATACGCTCTATAAGCAACTGGCCCGGACCTGAAGAACGTTATGGAAGAATTCGTCATTTGCGCCATGCCGAGATACCGCCATGCCTCCATGCTCTTGCCATTCATCGCTGGCCGCCAGTGATGAACCGGCTGATCTTTGGCGCTATTGCCAGCAGGTAGACCGGGTGCGTGGTGGCGGTGAGCAGGATCCACCAGTCGGGCCAGCGCAATGGGCTGTCTGGTTCACGTTCACGCCGATGTGGTGGAGCTCGGCCTTGAACGCCTCCGGATCGTTCGCCAGCGTCACCGAGACATTCATCGACGCGCCGTGCATGAGCGTCTGACGGGCGAAGTCACCCCACCGCCTGTATACCGGGATGTTCCTTGCCCAACGCTCGTGGATCCTCCTCGCCTGCTCCCATTCCTCCGGTGCGAACATGATCTTCTTGCATATGCTGCGCCTGCGATTGTCACGCCAGCCCATAAGGAAACACCTCCCCACGGGAACTGGAATGGCTCATTCCATAAGCCGCGTCAGCGGTCCGGATGCCTTGCCGGCCATGGGGCCCGGGTCTTCCGGCAAGCCGCTCCACGCCTGTGGAGCGAGCATGTGTGGCCACACATGCTCGCTTGCTACTCCCATATCCATATCAATGGATTGGGAACAGCCCGCGCCCCAAATATAGCGTGGTTCGGGGAATGAATATATCGGCATGCCGGCTCCCTTCCAACGGCATCAGTAGAGGGCAAAAGGATCGCCCACACTTCAATCGTGGAGCAGAATCAGCGAAACTGGTCTGGACGATGAGCGTCCGGAGAAAACGGATAATCGCCATGGAACAATTCCATGGCGATTCCTGCATACCGACGAACGAGTCGATGAAAATCCTCTTTGCTGTGCTGAATCCCAGCTTTATGCATTCAGGGGATAATCCCTAATCAGAACTGTTCGCCCGATATTCCATCGTCGTCTCGTTGCATTTCCTCATATCGTACATTGCGACCACCACCCACCTTTTTGGCGCGTCCCTCACCAACCAGTTTTCGCAATTGGTAATATGCCTGGTTCTCGTCGAGATGCAATAGCTCCATCACGTCGTTTTTGCTTACCGACTTCTGCTCGCGAATCAGCTTCATGATCAATTCGGGGTAACGCACCCTGTCGATGCCTGACTGTCTGACATATTCCACCGTTTTACCGCTGCGCCGATACACTTTCGCCCCCAATGTGTATGTACGACGAGCGTTAGTGCCGGAGCTTTCGACGAGCCCAGACTCCGTCAACTGCCCCAATACAGTGCGCAGACGTTGATCGCTCATATCTAAGGACTCTGACAACGCGTCAAAGCCACAACGTCTCTCTCGCTTGAGCTTATCCAGAATAAGCAGACCGTCAAGCGACATTGACTTGCCGCTACGCTCGCGTTCCTCGGCTAATAATTCCACAAACGCCTCGTCGGGCGCGCTCCGAGGCAGCAGCACCGAAACACCCCGCCCGTTGGATCTCGAATAGTCAGGCAAGGGCCGACCATAGTTCAAGGCCCCCTCGAAAATGCGATCGATTCCACGACCGGTTCGCTCGGCTAGCCCAGTTCGCTTCAACGCATCCATGAGGCATGGGTTTCGTCCATGCGGTTCCGCGGTAAGCAGATTGTGAACGTTGATGCCTTCCACGAATCCTCCGGGATTGGCAATCGTCAGTCCCGCGTCATCCACCAGCACACGCACACGGCCAAGAACTGAATAATCCCTGTGGCCGAACGCATTGACCAACGCTTCCCTGAACGCCCTCTCGTCGAATTCGGGCACCACCGAGGAAAACAAACCCACGGTCAGTTCCGTTCCTGGATTCCAAGGAGCGAACGACTCCGCTATCTGCTCTATGGTCTTGAGCAGCGGGCCGCGATATGTATTGTTCACCTTGATGTCGGTGCCAACTAGAACTTGGAAAGCCGCCTCGTTCGTCGGGACAAGACGTTGCAGCGAATTCTCCCTGCCGATGAGCAACAAACCTGTCAAGGTCGGCGTTACATTCCCATCCACCGACACGACAAGACGCAATGATTTTTCCAGATCCTCGTCTGAAAGCTCTAGAAGATTACGGTCGCTGGATCGGTAGGTGGAGATGATCTTGCGCAGGCGGTCGCGCTCCAACGGATCGAAATCCTCCCGCGTGGCCCCCGGAACCGGTTGGGCGGAGTAGTCGAGCTTACCCAGATCCGAAAGCCGGGTAGCGATCTCATACGGATACATAGGTACGCTTTCGGGCGTACCGTCCACTTTCATCATGCGCCGCAGGATTCTCCCCGACTTAGTTGACACCACACTATGTGACTTGGGTACATCGACTTGGATGACGGTGACGCCATCACCCACCAATTGCGTGCGAACCGATATCGGGGGCACAGTCCTATTGGCAATCATCGCTGACAGCCCGACAGGATCTTGATGCTTGCACTGGACACCGGTCGCGGTGCCGTCGTCCTCAACACCCAGATACACGCACCCACCGTCCGTATTGGCTAAGGCGACAACAGCCTCCACTAATTCGGAATCCGGCAGACCTTTATCGCGATCGCTTTTGAATTCCTTGGACAGGGTTTCTTTGCCATACTCGTGCGCCATTCGCCACCGCCTGCTCTGAATCTCTGAATCTTTCTCTGAATTGTACATTCTTTCTCTGAATTCAGAGAAAGAACACTGAATTCAGAGAAAAATCCTGTCATAAGCCAAGCTAAGAAGGGATACTTATGCAGACCTATTCGACACCGATCTTGATTACGTGGCAACATCTATCAGCAGCAAGATCACTGCAGCAGAGATATTGGACACGGGAAAATTTTGAGTCTGAACCACTCTCCGAATCCTCTTTTACACACCTCGTGACAACACGGTGACAGCAATTCGATAAAAACGTGTGATTGGGCAAGTGCCTACAAAATTGAAAATCGTTGGAATGATTGGGTTTCACAGCTTCATCGTTGAAGCGAATGGAGCGGATGACGGGAGTCGAACCCGCCTTTAAAGCTTGGGAAGCTTTCGTTCTACCGATGAACTACATCCGCAGTGCTTTGTGCACAAGTCGTCAGTGTATCACATGACGGCGATGCCCGCGAGCCTTGCGCAACGAAGCTAGTACAAGTAATGCGGTCTGCCGCCACCGTCGATGCCGGAATTGCGCATCTCCTGCGACATCTGCATGAGCCGGCTGATGCGCTCGTCGGTAGGTGGGTGCGTGGAGAACAGCTTCGAGAATCCGCGCGCGGAGAACGGGTTGGCGATCATCATGGATGACACCGACTGCGTGCCCGCGGTTTTCGGCATCGGATTGGTCTGAGCACCGTAGGAGATCTTGTTCAGGGCGGAGGCGAGCGCTTCGGGGTCGCCGGTCAGGCGGCTACCGTCCTCGTCGGCGTCGAATTCGCGGGTGCGGGAGATGGCCATCTGGATCAGAGAGGCGCCGATCGGCACGAGAATCGCGCTCAACAGCACGCCGATCAGACCGAAGGCGCCGGAGGAGTTGTCACGGTCGTTGCTGCGACCGCCGCCGAAATACATGAGCGAGTATCCCAGATACGTGATGATGGTCGCCAGTGCGGAGGCTATGGCGGAGGTGAGGATGTCGTGGTTGTACACGTGCATGAGCTCGTGGCCGAGGACGCCGCGAATCTCGCGCTCGTTGAGTATGTTGAGGATGCCTTGCGTGCAGCATACGGCTGCGTGGCGCTCGTTGCGGCCCGTTGCGAACGCGTTGGGGCTCATGGTCGGGGCGACGTAGATGCGAGGCATCGGCTTGCCGGCCTTGGCGCTGAGTTCGCGCACGATGCGGTACAGTGCGGGAGCTTCCTGCTCGGTGACCGCGCGGGCGCCCATCGAGGCGATGGCGAGTTTGTCGGAGAACCAGTACGTGCTGAACGTGGAGACCAGACCGATGACGATATATACGCCCAGCGTGCCGCGGTCACCGCCGGTGGCCCACCAGATCAACATGATGATGGCCCACATCAACGCAAAGAGCAGCGTCGTTTTCAGGCCGTTGAAGTGGCCGCGCACATGCAATTTACCGTCCATAGCCCACACACTAAATTCACTGTCTGACAGTTGGCTGGATATGCGCCTTGAGCACAATGAAATGATTCCGGAGGCACGGGATGATACAAGTACGGGCAAAAACAAGCCGCCGCCCACAATGTCACGCGGGAGGCGGCTTGATCGATGTATACGAGTCGCGCTACAGGTCGCTCAGGCGTGAGCAAGCTCACGCATCTGATCCGGCTCGACGACCTTCTTGTGCTCGCGCCCTTCCTTCGCGCCCTCGGAGCGTTCGAAGGCGTCGACCTTCTTCCAACCGGCGAAGTCAATCGGCTTGACACCGCGCTCGGCGAGCAGGCGGTCGATGGACTCGGGGTCGCGGTCGGCGGCCACACGGCCGCCTTCGGCCGCCTTGGCGAGGTCTTCCAGCATGTTGGTGACGATCATCAACGCGTCGGACTTGGTGGAGCCGATCAGGCCGACCGGCCCGCGCTTGGCCCACCCGGTGGCATACAGGCGTTCGCGCACGTCACCGCCGGCGGCCTCGGTGGTGATGCGGCCATCGCCGTTCGCGTTGGCCAGGTGGGCGCCCTTCTCGTCATAGGTGATGCCGGGCGCTTCGGCGGGCTTGTAGCCGATTGCGTGGTACACGGCCTCGACCGGGTAGTCTTCGAATTCGCCGGTGCGGTGCATCTTGCCGTCGGCGCCGGTCTCGGTCTTCTCCACGCGGATGCCCGCGACCTTGCCGTCCTTGCCGAGGATCTCGGTGGGAGCGGAGTTGAAGTGCACGTAATACTTGCGATTTGCGGGGTTGCCCTCGTAATCGACGTCGCCGTCGTCTTCCATGTCTTCGGCCATCTCGCGGATGGTGAACAGCTCCTCGACCATCTGGCGCGTCAGCTTGTCCTTGCCGGCCTCTTCGATCGTGTCGTCATCCAGCTCGAAGTCGTCCTCGTTGATGATGAGCTGCACGCCGGGCAGCTTCTCCATCTCACGCAGTTCCTGCACGCTGAACTTGGCCTGGGCGACGCCACGGCGGATGAACAGATGCAGCACCTTGGCCTTGTTGCCCTGGATGCCTTCGTAGACGTTGTCGGGGATGTCGGTCTTGGCCTTGAGGTCGTCGGCGTTGCGCATGAGCTCGCGCGCGACGTCCATCGCCACGTTGCCGCCACCGATCACGGCGACGTTCTCGGCCGAAAGTGGCCATTCGCGCGCACCCGTGGGGTATCCGTCATACCATTCGACGAACTTGGCGGCGCCATACACGCCGTCGAGGTCGGCGCCCGGCAGGTTCAGCGGTTTGTCCTTGACGGCGCCGGTGGCGAACAGCACGGCGTCGTAACGCGCCAGCAGGTCATCCAGGGTCACGTCCTTGCCGAATTCCACGTCGCAGTAGAGGTGGATGTCGGGGTTGTCGAGCGTCTTCTCCAGCGCGGATGCGATGAATTTGATGCTCGGATGGTCGGGGGCCACACCGTAACGGACCAGGCCGAACGGGACCGGCAGCTTCTCGAACAGGTCGATGCGGGCCTTGGTGCCCAGACCCAGCTCCTCGCCGAGCTTCTTCAGCTGGCGCAGGAAGATGTCGGAGGAGTAGACGCCGGCGGGACCGGCGCCGATCACGGCGATACGAAGTTCATTGTTCTCAGATTCAGTCACGCATTATAGGTTATCGCAAGCCACCGAATCACGGAAGGGGGCAACGGCGGGATTCCCCGGCATTGCCCCCATTGTTGTCGAATGTCACATTCGTTCTCGCCCGATCGTCCGGCGACGGGCGCGGCCGGTCGATCACGACCGGCCCAGCTGCGCCCGTCGACCACGGCCCGTCAGTCACGGTCAAGCAGCGCGGTGAGCGCCCAGAGGATGCTTACCACGTCGATGGCTTCCTGCAGAAAAGCGCCGACCACGACGGGAATCAAGTTGAACGCCGCCGCCACCATGCCGATCAGGGCCAGCGCGAGACCGGCCAGCACGGCTTGCAGCATCACACGCTTGGTGCGGCGGGCGATGGCGATGGCCCGTGGAACGGCGGCGATGTCGTCGTTCAGGATCACCACCTGCGCGGACTCCGAGGCCGCGGTCGACGTGCCGTCCGTCATGGCCATGCCGATATCGGCGGCGGCCAACACGGGCGCGTCGTTCACGCCGTCGCCGACCATCATCGTCACGCCGCGCGATGGCGTCACGGTCGCGGTCGTGACAGCGGTGACCTTATCTTCAGGGAACAATTCCGCATGCACGTCGTCGATGCCGACCTCACTGGCGATGATGGCGGCGGAGGATCGCTTGTCTCCCGTCAGCATGGACAGCTTGGCGACGCCGAGACCGCGCAGGCTCGCGAGCGCCGACTTGGCGTTCGCGCGCGGCACGTCACGCAGGACGATCCGGGCGATGAGATGACCGTCGACCGACACGTACGAGGCCATTTCATCCGGCGCGAGCATGCCGAAACGGGTACGGATCTCGTCCGCAAGCCGCCCCTCACCTTGTTTTCCGGGCCGCCGGTCTCCATCAGTCGTGGCCCGGCCCGGGACGATCCGCTCAACCGGCAGGAACCCATCTTCGCCTGAGGCCGCGAAAGACAGTCTGCCTACGCGCACCTTATGCCCATTCACTTCGCCGGAGATGCCTTTCCCGGCGTCTTCATCAATGTGCTTGACGACCGGATAATCGCGCCCGTGACCAGGCCAGTCCGCATCGGGCTGCGGGCATAGCCGCTGCCCCTCCTCGAACCGCCGATGCAGCCGGGACAGAGCTTCCGTGCCGGCCTTCGCGATGCCTTTGGCGAGGATGTGCACGGAATAGGTCTCGACCACGCCCGCCATCATCAGTACGTGGTCCTCATTGAGGTGAGTGCCGGCGCCGGGCAGCATCTCGACGCGGGTCACCTGCGGCTGCTTCACGGTCAGCGTGCCGGTCTTGTCGAAGAACACGTGCGTGACGCGGCCGAGGTTCTCCAGCACGTCCTGTGTCTTGATCAGGATTCCCGACTTGGCTAGTCGGCCGGTTCCCGCCACATACGCGACGGGGGCGGCGATCAGCAACGGGCAAGGAGTCGCCAGCACCAGCACCTGAGCGAAGCGCGTCGGCACACCGGACACCAACCATGCCACGGCCGCGATCGCCAGTGCGAGCACCGTGAACGGCACTGCCAGCACATCGGCGGTCTTCACCACCGCCGGGCGGGAATCCCGCGCGGCCGCGACGAGCGCGAGAATGCGCTGGTATTGCGAGTCGCTGGCGGCTTCGGTGGCACGCATGGTCAGCGTGGTCGAGCCGTTCACCGCGCCGGACATGACGCGGGCGCCCGCGAACACTCCACGCGGCACCGGCTCACCGTTGATGTTGCTCAGGTCGAGCGTGGCGGATCCGGACAACAGCTCGCCATCTACCGGCACGGTTTCACCGGGCAGCACAATCAGCACATCGCCGGGGGTGACGGATTCCACCGCAACGGTGTCATAGTGGGAAGTCGCAGCGTCGGACGACCCGCTGGCGGCGGAAGACGGCAGAGCGGCGACCTTGCGGAAGCCGTCGCCCCGGTCGTCGGAGCTGCCGTCGCTGCCGTCACCGGTGTTGACACCAGCGACGCCCACGCCGGCCCGTCGCACGACGTGCGCGGTCTGGGGCGCGGCCGTCATCAGCGCGGTCAGGCTGCTTTCGGCCTTGGATTGGGCGTATTCCTCGATGGCTTCGCCGGACGAGATCATCAGCACCACGGCCCAGCTCGCCCAGTATTCCTGCACGGCGACCGTGGCGGCGATCGCCACGACAGCCAGCAGATCCACACCGACCCGGCCATGCCGCAAATCGTCGATCATGCCGCGCACGGTGTCGATGATCGTGTACGCCACCACGATGACGACAATCCACTGGCCCACGCCGGGATTGCCCAGTACAGGAATATCCGCCGCTCCCCACGGGCGCCATGACGGGCACACGGCAAGCGGAATGACCGTGAGCACGGCAATCGGCAACAGCGGCACTTGAACACACAGATGACTGCAAAGATAGATGAACTTACGCATCGTATCTCCTTACGCTCGTATACGGACCATCCGTCATCCCAGCAACAAGCGCGGAATCACGAACGGCATGCGACCCACGCCTTGTTAACCCATCGGCAGCACTGCCTAAAACGGCGAGGGCAGGCGATACACGGCGTAAAAAGATTATTCGATATTCAATTGTTCGTTCGATTATATTGCGCGGCGGCACATGCCACCGCAGCTTCCACCAAGTCTAGCAACAACTGCGAAAGGACACGCCAACGTCACGCGGGAACATGGCCGCAGACGCAAGTGGAGGGACCGGCGCAAGCGCACCGGCCCCTCCATCATCGAGCCATGTCAACTACCGGGCAATGTCAGCCGTCAGGCAGCGTCAGCGGCTTCGGGAGCGGAATTTACCACAGGCCGAACGGATCGGAGAACCCGCCGTTGCCGTAGTCGTTGTTGCCGTACCCGTTGCTGTCATTGCCGTTGCCGTTGTTGCTGTTGCCGTTGTTGCTGTTGCCATTGCCGTTACCGTTCTGGCCGTTGCCATTCTGGTTGTTCTGGTTGTTCTGGTTGTTGTTCGAGTTCGAGCTGCCGGAGCCGTTCACCGCGGACTCCTCCTTGTCGAGCGTCACCTCGACGTCCATGGTCTTGCCGCCGCGCACGATGGTCAACGTCACCTTGTCGTTGAGCGCCGACGCACGTACATAGCCGAGCAGCGAATACGTGCTGCTCACCGCGTTGCCGTCGTACGCCACGATGACGTCGCCCACCTTCAGGCCGGCCTTGTCGGCGGGGCTGCCGGACACCACGGCGGAGCCGGAGGTTCCCGCGGTGACCTTGGCGCCGGCGCGGGTCACGCCGTCCGCCTCGACCGTGCCGGTGGTGATTGTCACGCCGAGGGCCACGTGCTTGACCTTGCCGTCCTTGATGATCTCGTTGGCCACGCGCTTGACGAGGTTCGACGGAATCGCGAAGCCGATGCCGATGGAGCCGGCGGAATCACTGGAGGTCGCGGTGGAGGCGATCGACGAGTTGATGCCAATCACCTGGCCGGCGGCGTTGAACGTCGGGCCGCCCGAGTTGCCGGGGTTGATGGCCGCGTCGATCTGCACCGCGTTGGTGACGATGTCGGAGCCGGAGTCATCGGTCACGGTGACCGGACGGTTCAGCGCGGACACGATGCCGGTGGTGGCGGTGTCGTCATAGCCCAGCGGGTTGCCGATGGCCATGACGTCCTCGCCGACGGCGAGCTTGTCGGAGTCGGCGAATTCCACAGCCTTCAGGTCGCTCGGCGGGTTGTCGAGCTTGATGACCGCCAGGTCGGTGGTGGTGTCGGTGCCGACCACCTGAGCGGTGTACATCTGCCCGTTGGACAGCGTCACCTGAATCTGCTGGGCGCCGGAGATCACGTGGTTGTTGGTGACGATGTAGCCCTTGGCGCTCACGATCGCGCCCGACCCCTTGGCGGTGCCGTTGCTCAGCGCCGCCTGAATCGACACGACGGAGCCGGAGACCTCGCTCGCCACGGTCTTCCAGTCGGCGGCCTCGCCCGTCTTGGCGGTGGCGCTGCCGGTACCGGACTTGTTCGACTGGACGTTGGTCAGCGATGTCGTCGTCGGCGTGCTCACCCAACCATAGGTGAGCGCGAAGTATCCAACGCCGAGGCACAGCGCCGCGGCCACCAGGGCGGCCACCACTGCGGTCACGATGTGGCTGGGCGCGGGGCTCCCGCCCCCCGCCCGGCTGGCCCCACCGGAATA
>OBZZ01000173.1_pt1 | contig 59409 bp, 48 predicted proteins | sample 1501451 | NCBI WGS metagenome assembly OBZZ01 (sample SAMEA2580274, study PRJEB22360) | human gut metagenome | biome: human gut; feature: human-associated habitat; material: faeces | place: Denmark | collected 2008/2010
TGCCCTCTTACGTCAGGGCCGGAATCCGAAAGTGCGCAAGAATTCGGGCGTTATCGGCTTGCTTTTCAGAATCTTGGTATTTCATCATAAAGTGTTCAAAGGTGTTCAAACATTTTATATAAAAAACAGCTATGACCAAGGTAAGTATTTTCAAAGGCCGGCATCGGCATATACTGTGATCTATGATTACTACGTTTACTATTCGCAACGTCGCCAATGAAGACGGTGCCGCGCAGATCAGCGATTTCGGCGCTCACGTGCTCTCCTGGACGCCCGCGGGCGGCCATCCCGCCGTATGGCAGCCCAAGGCCGTCTATCTGGGCAAACCGATCCGCGGAGGCGTGCCCGTGGTACTGCCATGGTTCGCACTCGGTTTCGAGCATGGCGAAATCGCCGGTAAGAAGCCGAAGCACGGGTTCGCCCGCACCACTGTCTGGCATGTGGACGAGGACGCGACCGACGACCGACGCATCCGATACACGCTGTCCGACGCCGACGCGACGCCCGAACTGCTCGCCCAGCTGCATTCCGGGGCCTCCCCGCGGTTCCATGCGGCCTACGACATCGAAGTCGGCAAGGAGCTGACCATGACGCTGACCGTCACCAACGACGGTACCGAGCCGCTGCGCTATGAGACCGCGCTGCATACGCACTTCCATGTCGGCGACCTGACCCAGGTGAGCCTACACGGATTGGAGGGCTCCGACTATCTCGACGCCACGGTCGCCGGGTACCCTCCCCGCGTGCAGCCCGATGAGCCGGTGACCTTCGACGGCACCACGGTCGACCGCATCTACTACTCCACCGACACGTTGCGTCTGGATGACCCGGCATGGGATCGCGTCATCGTCATCGAGGCCCATGGCACGAAGCAGACCGTCACATGGAACCCGGGAACCGCGGCCGACACCGAAATCGGCGACATGCAGCCCGGCGAATGGCGCGATTTCGTAGCCATCGAGGCAGCCGCCTGCCGCGAGTATGCCATCGAGCTCGCTCCCGGCGAATCGCACGCGCTCACGCAGCGCATCAGCGTCGAGAACCGCTGAAAAACCGATTCATTCATACGGCCGCCGCATCTGCCGGCGGCCGTCACCATCTCCGGCGGCAACCGTTCACAGCAGCTGATACAGCGCGGCGCTGGCGTTGGCTATCGCCGTCCACGACGAGCCGGAAGTCATGATGACGAACGCATAGTCGCCCTTGCCGGAATATACGATGCCCGCATCATGCAGGTACGAGTCGCGGAATCCGACCTTGTCGGCAACGGTTCCGTTGCCGCCGATGCCGGCCGGTATGCCGCTGCGGTACTGCTGCCGTTTCATCAGGCCGATCACCATGTCCCGGTCGTCGTCGTTCCAAATCTCGCCCCGATACAGTTTGGTCAGGATCAGCGCCAGATCGGCCGATGTCGTGCGCACGTCCAGATAATGCAATGTCGTGTTCTTCGCGCCGAGCGCGTTCGCCTGCTGCGTTACTTTGTCGTAGCCGGTGCCGTTATCGCGCATCAGCCATGCCTTGGGACATTCGTTGTCGGAATCAACGATCATCGTGGTCAGGCACTGCTGCAGCGTCATGCCGTTGAGCGGCGAATCCCATGTCATCTCGCCTAATTCCACGGCCGTCACCATCGAATGCGCCACGAACAGCTTGTACGTGCTCGCCGATGCGAACACCTGGGAGGAGTCGATGTCGACGAGTGTGCCGGCATTGCTCAGATCGACCACGGAGACGGAATATCTCGCGCCGGAAAACACACCGGCCAGCGCGGCGGATGCCTGGGCAGTCAGGTCGCGTTCGGGCTGGGCCGGAGCCGGCACGGCCGCCTTGAACATGCTCCGAGACGCCGATTGGGAACGAACCCTGCCGGACCCCGACTTGTCGGAGAAACTTTCGTCGGAGGAGCCGTCATCGGCGACACTGCCGTCGGTGGGGTCGACCGTGGCACCGGACCGGGCCGCACCGGCTGATGAAACGCTGCCGGACGAGCCATCGCCATCGTTCGAGCACCCGCGCACGGACAATAGCACCACCATCGTCACCACGGAGAACATCGCGATCAGCACCGTCAGACGGCGGCGCACATACGTCAGCTCACGGGTGGATATTATTCGGCCGCCAGGCGGGTTCGACCGCCGACGAGGGCCGACACGACCGCCGGCATGCGGCACGATGCCGCGCAGGATACGTCCCGTCCTGCGCCGCGGCGGGCGCATATGCTTTGCCATCGCGCACCTCCCCGACTGCTCACATCGACGCCCCCATTGTAACCCCCCCCCCGAACGCAGCTAGTCAGGGGCGAGCATCCAACCTTGATCACCCGTCATGGCACGGCTAAGACAGGTCATATATACGACAGGTCATATATGACGGCCGGACGTCGGCAGTATCGACAGGTACGTCGATGCCGCCGACGCCCGGCCGGTCAATGATTGCTCAGCGACCGCGGCGGAACGGCGCCGCGTTACGCTTGCCGTGCGACTTGCGGAATCCCGCGGCCTTGCGCGTGGCACGGTTCGGCCCGCTCTGGCTCCTGCGGTTCCGCCCGTCACGACGGTTGCCACCGTCGTTGTTGTGCGAGCCGCCCTTGCGACCCTCGAACGACGTGTCGTGGAAACGCCCGTTGCGACGGTTGCTGCGACGATCGGCCTCGCGACCGTCAAACGGCGTGTTGAAATCGTCGCCGAAGTCGTTGCCGCGGCGCTTCTTGCCGCCCTTGCGACCCTCAGCGTCACGGTACTGACGCCGGTCGTCAAAACGGCCGTCATCGAAGCCGGAGCGCCCGTATCCGTCGAAACGGTCCCGCTTGGTGGTGTGCTTGCGCTTGCCGTACAGCTTGCCCTCGCCGATGATCGACATCTGCGATTCGTCCCGATGGTCGAACCGGTATTGGGCGCTCTCGCGGCCCTCCATTTCGGCGCCGTCATGACGATGGCCGTCACGGCGTGCGGACGGACGGGAGAAATCATGCTCGCCGCCACGGGCGCGGGACTTGCGGCCGGAACGTCCCCGCCCGCCGCGCGCCTCACCACCGCGACCGCCCTTGCGATCGGAGCGGCCGGCGCGCTCGGAACGACGCAAAGCCTCAAGCGCCTTGTCCAGCGACCAGCCCTCGACGACCGGCGCGTGCTCGCCGACCAACTCGGTCAGATCTTCGGACGCCGGCGTGATTGCCACCGACTTGACTCGGATGCCGGCACGCTTCATCATCTGGCGAGTGCTGCGGGCCTGATTCGGCAGGACGAGCGTCACCACGTCACCCTGTTCGCCGGCGCGCGCAGTGCGGCCGGAACGATGCAGGAACGATTTGGGGTCGGCCGGCGGATCGGTCTGCACGACCAGCGTCACATCATGGACGTCGATGCCGCGAGCGGCCACGTCGGTGGCAACCAATACGCGTACCAGGCCCTTCTCGAACGCCAACAGGTTGCGGTCACGCTGCTTCTGGCTGAGATTGCCCTGCAGGTCGACCGCGGGAATGCCCTCGTCGATCAGTTTCTTCGTCATCTTCTTGGCCTGGAACTTGGTGCGCGTGAACAGGATGCGCTTGCCGGTGCCGCTGGCCAGCAGACGAATCACCTCATGCTTGTTGCCCTGCGACACTTCGAACACGTGATGGGTCATCGTGTCGACCTGCGAGACGACAGAACTGACCGCATGCACTTTCGCATCCGGCAGGAACCGCTTGACCAGCGCGTCCACTCCGTGGTCGAGCGTCGCCGAGAACAGCATACGCTGACCGCGTGAATCGGTCTGCTCCAGCAGACGCGTGACGGGCGGCAGGAATCCCATGTCGGCCATCTCGTCGGCCTCGTCGAGAATCGTGATCTCCACGGCGTCCAGAGACAGCTTGCCCTGACGCAGCAGATCCTCAAGACGTCCCGGGCAAGCGACGACGATATCGGCGCCCGCGCGAAGCCCCGCGACCTGACGGGCGTAGCTCACGCCGCCATACACGGTGACGGTGCTCATGCCGTACGCCTCGGCGAGCGGCTGAATCACCTCGTCGATCTGGTTGACGAGCTCACGGGTCGGCGCGAGCACCAATCCGCGCGGACGCGGCAGGGACGCCTGCTCCCGCGCGGCCTTCTCGTCGGACGCCTTGCGAATCTGCTCGAATTCCTTCATGGCCACTTCGGTGACGCTGTGCTCGCTCAGGCGGGCGACCAGCGGAATGGCGAATGCGAGCGTCTTGCCGGAGCCGGTCTGCCCGCGACCGAGCAGATCGACGCCGTTCAGCGAATCGGCGAGCGTGTCCGCCTGAATCGGGAACGCGGTGACCTTGCCGTCCATGGCGAGCACGTGCACCAGCGGCTTGGGCACGCCGAGCTCGGCGAACGTCGGAGCGGCATCCTGCTCCTTGTCATCTGCGGAAGCATCAAGGGCGGCATCGATATCATCTATATCAACAGTGTCCGTATCGGTATGCATAACGGAACGCGCAGCGGAACCAGCCGCGAAATCATGGTGACGTTTCGGCACAATAGCCTTTCAACAACGAAGCCGATCACTTACGCGGCTTCTGACGGAGTGTCCACCATATCAGCACCCCCTCCCCAGGATGCCGGGCCGGACGCGGCGCGGCGCGGCGGTTTCGCTATTACCATGTTATCGGGCCGCCGATGACGTGCCAATGCGCGCCAATGCCATATCGACTCATTGAGAGAGGTTCAACGATGAAGAAAGGACTGTCCCCGACGACGGGGCGGGTCATGCTGCTGTGCTGCGCGATGCTGTGGGGAGGCAGCTATCCCATAGCCAAGGTCGCGATGGGTGTCGTCACGCCGCAATGGCTGATGGGATTGCGGCTGGTCGGCGCGTCGACGATCATGCTGATCCTGTTTCGCAAGCGAATCGTACCGTATCTGAACAAATCCATCATCATCCCGGGGCTGGTGACCGGGCTCACGTATTGGGGCACGATGATCAGCCAGACGGTCGGCCTGACGATGATCGAACCCGGCCGCAGCGCATTCCTGACCTCGGCGTATTGCGTGCTGGTGCCGTTCGTCTCATGGCTGCTGATGCGGCAGCGCCCTGCGGCGCGCAACATCGTCGCGGCCGCCCTGTGCCTGACCGGCGTCGGCTTCGTGTCGCTCGGGTCCGGGCTGGGCGGGCTCACGATTGGCACCGGCGACCTGTTGACGCTGCTGTGCGCGGTGATCTTTTCGTTCAATCTGGTGTGTCTGGGCAAGTGGAGCCGCGTCATCGACCCGGTGGCGCTGACGTTCGCGCAGTTCGTGACGGCCGGCGTGTGCTTCATAGTCGGCGCGTCGTTCAGCGAACCGGCGCCGAACGCCTCATGGCTTGCGCCGGGCGTCCTCGCATGCCTGGTCTACCTGTTTCTCGGCGCGACGATGCTGGCTCAGATCATGCAGAACGTCGGGCTCAAGGTGACCCCGCCTTCGCAGGCGTCGATCATCATGTGCCTGGAGACCGTGTTCAGCATGGTGTTTTCGGTGCTGTTCTATGGAGAGACTGTCAGTGGTGCTGCGGCGACTGGATTCGCGCTGATTTTCCTGGCGATACTGGTGTCGCAGATCCGGCTCAACGGGCGTCTGCTGGAGCGGGTCGGCCGCAAGGCGCGGTAGTGGTGCCACCACACGGCACCACACCACCGTGCGACACGCCCGGAGTGCGTAGCACAATCATCGAATCGTCACTGACCATGCATTGCCATTGCGCCGTTCTTCGATTCGCACCTTGCGATTGTGCTACTCATTCCGGGCGTGTCGCATGCAATCGTGCGGTCAGCGGTGACGCAGCTTGGCGAGCTGATAGACCTCGTCGGAGGCCGCGGCGACTTCGGGACTGATCACGCACTTGCCCTCCTTCCTGCGTGGCCATGTCGAGATTGCCGGTCGGCTCGTCGGCGAGGACAATCGACAGACCATAGCTCAACGCCCGCGCGATGGCGACGCGCTGCCGGAGTCGCCGCTCGTACCAGTCGAACCGGAGCCGCCCGAATCAGAGCTGCCGCCGGGAGCGCCGCCCATGTCGGCGCCGCGACCGAACTGCTCCTCCTGGCTGGCGGTCTGGGTCTCCTGCGAGGAGACGCAGCTGGTTCGACACGGGCACCGACGCCACGGCCCCGCCGGCCACGCCAAGCGCGATACCGCACATCGTCACGATCAGCAGCTCGATTGCGAACTGCGCCGCCATCTTGACCTTCTTCACGCCGATGACGGTGAGTACGCCGACCTCGTATTTGCGTTCGCAGATGTTGAATAGATTGAGCACGACCGCACCGACCGCCAGTACGACGATGAGCAGCGTGAGGGCGAACTTGGCGAGGCTGTCGAGCGGCACGAGGCTTGATTCGTAGTTCTCCACGTCGGTGGACTGCACGGTGTAGGTGTCGTCCAGTCCGGCCTTCCGAACGTCGGAAGCGAAGGTCTCGTAGTCGTCGGCGCTGCCGAGCACGTAGGTGTAGCCCAGCTGGGTCGTGGTGTTGTTGTCATCGTCGTTCGCGGTGGTGTCGGCGTCCAAGCCAAGCGATTTGAGCGTGGGGACGGATGTGTATATCGCGTTGTCGGCGTCCTGCGAGGTGCCGCCCATCGGGCCCATCGCGCTGGTGTTGCTGGACGTGCTGTTCTTGTAGATGCCGCTGATGGTGAACGTGTAGGTCGTCGACGTGTCGGACGGGTTGGTGACGGTGATCTCGTCGCCGACCTTCAAGTCGTTGAAGTCGGCGAGCGCCTTGGAGATGATGACCTTGCCGTTGTCCGACTCGCCATAGCCGAACACTTCGCCGGACGACATCGTGAACGTGCCGTTCGCCGCGTTGGCGATGGCGGTGTCCGACGAGAAGCCGGTGAGCGTGAAGTCGCCGGAGGTCATCATCATGACGCTAAGAGAGAACGCCACGACCGTCGAATCTTGTCTGGCTCTTTTCTGAAAACTCTCTGAACGGAGAAATGCGATATTATGCCGGATACTGTCGCATTCGACGGCTTCCGATTCGTCACAGGTAGGTTTTCATCGCCAGATCAACGGTGAGTACGATGCCGGCGAGCACAGCCGCGATGCGCATGATCCGGGCCGGGATCCTGCGAGTGACGGGCGACGCTATGTATCCGCCGATGAAGCAGCCGACGCACAGCAGGATGGCCGCAGGCCAGTCCACGACGCCGCGCACGATGAAGATGACCGACGCGCTGATGTTCGCACCGGTGCCGATCAGCGTCTTGAGCGCATTGATCTGATGGAACGGACCGATCTTGCCTGCGTCGAGCACCGCGAGCGCGCATGTGCCGGCACCGGCGCCGAAATATCCGCTGTATACCGCCACGAACGCGACGCCGAGCCATATCCACCATGGGTCCTTGGACATGGGTTGTGTCGATGCGGGAGCCGACGCGGGCGCGCCGTCGCTCCCCTGCCCTTGTGGCGTCGTCAGGGATCTGGCCTGGGCCATGACGTCCGCCGCGGCCTGCCGCGCCTGCATGCGGCCGCGCGGATTGACCGCTATGATCAGCGAGCTGAACAGGATCAGCGGCGGAACGGCGAATTCGAAGATCTTCGGGTCGAGGCTGAGCAGCAGCGCAGCGCCGGCGATGCCTCCCACCGCGCCGATGCTTACGTAGGTGATGGAACGCAGCCGCTGCCCGCGCAGCTCCTTGCGGGCGCCCAGCACGCCACCGATGCCGGTGCCGATCACGCCGACGGTATTGCTCGCGTTGGCGAGGACCGGCGGAATACCCAGCGCCAGCAGGGCCGGATACGATACCAGCGAAGACGCGCCGACCGCATATCCCACGAATCCGGCACCGATGCCGGCCAGCAGGATCAGCAGCATCGTCATCAGCGAAAAACCGGCAATCACCACCGCATCAACTCCCCGCATATATGGACATCCCGACTCAGGGAGAATACGTCAAAGCGGCACGGCCCGCAGCCGCTCGTCAACATAGCGGACATGAATCACGATGCGCGACGCGGTCGCACGATGGCCCGCGCTACAGCGATCCGAGTGCTCAGCCCTCCCCGTCGCCGCCGCGCGGGCGACCGCCGTCACGGCGGCGGTCATTGCTTCGTCGCGATCACCGACGTCGCGGCTGTCGCGGCGAACCCCTTGAGTACGTCTGCCATCACGTCACGGTCCTCGGCGTCAATGCCGCGGACGGCGGCGAGCATGACCGGCAACGACTGCGTCCAATGCGAGGTGAGTTCGCCGAACGTGTCATACCCGCCGGCCTCAAGGACGGCGAACAGGTTCTCGATGAACCGGCGGCGATGCTCGTCATCGAACTTCGCCATCCACCCGTTGATCGTGCGCGCCAGATACCGGGAGCTCGCGGACAGGCCGCCGGCGTGCACGAACTCGCCGCGCTCGACCTGCCAGTTCAACGCGAAATGCTGCATGATGCTGACGCCGTCGCTGGAGACGATCGTATAGCCGTCCTCCACATGCTCGCGCATCTCGAACAGCATGCCGACGATCGACGATTCCGGCACCGACTTGTCGACGAGCGGCGCGACCCGCGCATAACCGGGAGTATCGAAAAAGTCGGCGTCGAAGCCCGGCCCGTCATGGCAGAACACGGCGATAAGGCGCTCCTGCACCGCGGCAGGCGCGTTTGCGGCCGCATACACCGCCAGATTGCCGCCTTTGGAATGGCCGCCGACCATGAGCGGGCCGTCCCGGCGCCCCGCGATGTCGGCCAGATACCGCGCGGCGGACTCCTGCGCGGCGACCGGACGACGGAACGCCATCGCGAAATCCTCCTTCCAGCCGACGATCGTGCTGTCGGTGCCGCGGAACGCGACGTACGATGAGCCGTCGCCGACGTCGAACACGCAGGCGGAGAACTGCTTGGTGGTCTCGGGGTCGAACTCGTCCACGTAGCCGCCGACGCGCAGATCCCGCCAGCGCGGGCTTTCGCACATCGCCCGCAACAGGTCGACATTCATCGACGGCGACCACACCTTGCCGAACATGTCGTCATAGCATTCCGCGCGCAGCAGGTCCCTGACGCCCACCATGGCGAGGTCGACGTCCATCGCCTCCGCATCGAGTCTCGGCACGTTGACGGGCATCCGCGCGTATGACAGCTGCGCGAGCGCCAGACTGTCGACCTCGTTGAACGGACGGTCGGCGAACGTGTCCTCGTTCGCGCGGATGTCATCGACGATGTTCCCCATGGTGGCCTCCCGTGATGCCATCGATTCTACGCGCTCCCCTTCACACGCGACGCCCCGGCCGCCTGGCACGCGCCGACACGCACTACAATGGTCTGGTCACGCCAACATCACGCATGCATCCCATGCACGCCAAGCGGTTTCAAGCGCGAAGGAGAGCACTATGACGCACATCGACACCACCTGTGTCCAGGGCGGATACCAGCCGAGCAACGGGGAGTCCCGCACTCCCCCGATCATCCAGGCCACGACGTTCAAGTACACGTCGAGCGAGCAGATGAGCCGACTGTTCGACCTGTCCGAATCCGGCTACTTCTACACCCGTCTGCAGAACCCGACCAACGACACGGTCGCAGCCAAGATCTGCGAGCTCGAAGGCGGCGCGGCCGCGATGCTCACCAGCTCCGGCCAGGCGGCGAACTTCTTCGCCCTGTTCAACATCTGCAACGCGGGCGACCATATCGTGGCCTCGTCCGCGATCTACGGCGGCACGTTCAACCTCATCAACGTGACGATGCGCAAGATGGGCATCGAATGCACGTTCGTGAGCCCCGACTGCACGCCCGAGGAGCTGGACGCCGCGTTCCGGCCGAACACCAAGGCCGTGTTCGGCGAGTCCATCTCCAACCCGGCGCTCATCGTGCTGGACTTCGACAAGTTCACCGCCGCCGCGCACGACCACGGCGTGCCGATCATCGTCGACAACACGTTCCCCACGCCGGTCAACTGCCGCCCGTTCGACTACGGCGTCGACATCGTCACGCACGCGACCACCAAGTACATGGACGGCCACGGCTCCTGCGTGGGCGGCGCGATCGTCGACTCCGGTCGCTTCGACTGGATGGCCCACGCCGACAAGTTCCCGGGACTGACCACGCCCGACGACTCGTACCACGGCGTCACCTACGCCACCGACTTCGGCCCGGCCGCCTACATCATCAAGGCCACCGCGCAGCTCATGCGCGACTTCGGTTCCACGCCGGCGCCGATCAACTCGTGGATCATGGGCATGCACCTGGAGTCGCTGGCCGTGCGCATGGAACGCCATTGCGCCAACGCACTCGCCGTGGCGAGGTTCCTCGAAGCCGACCCGCGCATCTCATGGGTGAGCTACCCGGGGCTGGAAGGCGACCGCAACCATGCGCTGGCCGCCAAGTACATGCCGAACGGCACGTGCGGCGTGATCTCCTTCGGCGTGCCCGGCGGGCGCGACACGGTTTCCTCGCTGCTCGACCATTTCCGGATGATCTCGATCGCCACGCACGTGGCGGACGCGCGCAGCTGCACGCTCTACCCGGCAGGCACCACCCACCGCCAGCTCACCGAGGAGCAGCTTGAGGAGGCCGGCGTCGGCATCGACCTGGTACGCCTGAGCTGCGGCATCGAAAACGCCGATGACATCATCGCCGACCTCAGGCAGGCCATGGACGCCGTGCTCTGATCAATCATCGATTTCGCTCAGCCGGCTCGCAAAATCATTCTCGGACACGCTCTCCCGGATCCGCTTCGCGAGCCGGCACCAGACAGCGGGGAAGCCCAATCACGTCAGCCGACGTGGCGCTCGAAGCGGTGGAAGCCGGTGATGCGGTCGATCTCGGCCATGTCGTCGGCGGGGATCTGGAAGCCGGATGCCTTGAGGTTGTTCTCCAGCTGGCCGGGCTTGCTCGCCCCGGCGATCACGCAGCTGATTTCAGGATGCTGCAGGATCCATGCCATCGACAGGACCGGCAGGTTCGTGCCAAGCTCGTCGGCGACGCCACGCAGCCGCTCCACCATGTCCAAGTTCTCATCGATGAGCAGGTCGTTGATCTGGTGATCCGCCTGCCATGTGGCACGCGACCCGGCCGGCAGCGGCTGAACCACAGTGATCGGATACAGAATGACGCTTCAGCATGCCGCCGACCACCGTGGCCGACACGGCGCCGAGCACCGCGCCGGGCAACAGGGCGAGCGCTCCCAGCACCGTGCCGGCGGTGAAGATCGCGATCGCCATGATGAACAGGGTCTTCGTGGCGAACTTGCGCACCATGAACGGCGAGCTGGGGATCGACACCGACAGCAACAGCAGGTAGCCGGTGGTCAGGCATTGCACGACCGATGCGCTGATCGAGAATTCCTCCATCAGTGTGGAGTAGGCGTTGTTCAGCGACGTTTCCGACAGGATGCCGAGGAACGTCAGGATGGCCAAAGACACCACGACGATGACGAGTTTCGTGGCGACCGGCTCTTTGCCGCCGCGGGGCAGGCGTGCGGTTGATGTGCTCACTGTGTCCTTTCCTTGATTTCCGGTACCCGGATGCGGCCGGATGCGCGGCGGATGGGCTGCGGCCGCGGGATCGGGCCGGCCGTCGTCTCGGCGAGTACGTCGCCCAGATGCGCGTGGTACTCCTCGACGTAGGTTCGGCGCAGGTCGAGTTCCCGCGCCGTGAGCGTGAGTGTGACGGCACGGCGGTCGGAGGGGTCGGCGTGCTTGTCGAGCAGTCCGATGGAAGTCATGTCGTTGACCAGTTTGGTGACGCTCGGCGTGGTGACGCCGAGGAACGCGCTTACATCGCATTCCCGTGCGGTGCCGACCGACTGCCCGTTGGGTTCGTTGAGTAGATGACACCGTTCTCAGCACAGGAGCGGTATGATGCACGATCCGGCACGTCACCCCGTAAAGCCCGGCATACAGGGTACATACACCAGGCAAAACACGCCCGGCAGAATGGTCATACCGGCTCGATACCATATCTGCCATACTTACTCACCATCAAACATCACAGGAGATCTCATGACCACGCTAGCCATTGATATCGGAGGAACCAAAATCGCCGCAGCCGTATGCGATGAAAACGATGCCATCACACATCGCTGGCGCGTTCCCACACCGATGGACGCCGACGCCATCAACCACCACATCGCCAACATCTACCATGAGGCCGTCGCCGCCGGCCACGACGACATCCAGGCCATCGGCATCTCCGCGGCCGGCAACGTCGGCGCGGACCGCCGCACCCTCACCTTCGCCGCGAACATCCCCGCGTGGATCAACTACGACCTGTCCGAGCACATCGGCGCGCTCATCGACCATGCCGTGCCGGTCGTCGTCGAGAACGACGCCAACTGCGCCGGCTGGGGCGAATACGTGCACGGTGCGGGCCAGGGCAGCTCGAACATGGTCGCGCTGACCGTAGGTACCGGACTGGGCGGAGCAATCGTCATCGACGGACGGCTGTACCGCGGATCGTTCGGCATGGCCGCGGAACTCGGACACCTGCCGATGGTGCCGGACGGCGACACCTGCGGATGCGGGCTTCGCGGCTGCGCGGAACGCTACACGTCTGGAAGCGCGCTGGAACGGTTCGCCAAGTCCGCCGTGCGCCGACGCCCGCAGGACGCCGAACGCCTGATGGAGTTGTGCGGCGGCGACGTCGACAAGCTCGAAGGCCCGATGGTCTCGCAGGCCGCACAGGAGGGCGACGTGCTCGGCCTGTACGCCTTCGGCAAAATCGGCGAATGGCTCGGCCGCGCGATGGCCGCCACCGCCGCGGTGCTCGACCCGGACGTCTTCGTGATCGGCGGTGGCGTAGTGGCGGTCGGCGACATCCTGCTGGAGCCGGCGCGATACAACTACCAGCGGTTCCTGGAGGGCAGCGCATACCGTGGCCACGCGAGCATCGTCGCCGCCACCGCCGGGCAGGACGCCGGCCTGATCGGCGCCGCCAACCTGGCACTGCGCTAAGACGCGCGATGAGAGATGACGATCAGACGCAATCGCGACGCGTGCAACATCCCAACATGAACCGCACGCGGGCTTACGGGTTCTGATACGTGCACAACTCCCGCGAAACGGCATAATGCACGCGTTGTCCAACGCCAGACGTGTACAACAGTGCATGACAACGATTTCATCCACTGTTGTACACCGACCGCAATTCCAGAAACGTTGGAATTCCAACAAGACACACATCTACATGCATAGGTCTCCCAAGGCGCCGCGTGTACAACTGCCGCATTCGCCCGATATGCGCACGTTGTACACGAGGTCCCCTTCGCAACGACCTCCGGACCGAATCACGTCCCTTTCATCTCCACCTCTCACATGAAGCCGAACGCGATGCCTGCCGTTATGCGAGATTTGCACCGGACACGGATCACAGATCCCGTTTACCTTGACCGACAACGGCCGACACCCTAAGACAATGCACGTTCGCGGTGGGAAATGCCACGAAATGTCGAAAACGTGGGTTCTTGCCGGTTCGTGGCATGAAATATCCGACTTGTCTCATTGCTTGAAACAAAGGATACCGAATACTAGACAAGTCAGTAATTGGGCCTCCCATGCAGTTCTATTCGCGTCCCGGAAAAATCTTGCACGATACAACGAGGAAATTGCCGAATCACCAGCAGCGTCCGAGCATCGCCGTATCATCCCTCGCCCCACCCTCCGGCCCAGCCGCATCACAGCATGTGGTAGTATTGCTGTTGTTCATATTGGGCGGCATTCCGATATGCCAGGAAAGCCGCGTTGCAAAGGTAGTATTGTTTTGATTTCTCGATGAGCGTCGCCGAGTGGCTTCATGAGCGAAGCCGTGCCTCGGCGTACGCGATCGCAACTCACACCAATCACAGATCCGCAAACCGCATCGGCGAGATTGCGCCGATCCGGTTTCTGCATCCACGCTTTATGTGAGTTTTCCCCCATTTCATCGAGAACAAGGAACCCAATGATACCTGCACTGACCCTGACGAACATCGTTTTCACTTATCCAGGCACATCGGAGCCGCTGCTTGACGGCATCGACGTCACTTTCGCACGCGGATGGACCGCCGTGCTCGGCGACAACGGCATCGGCAAGACGACGCTGGCCAAGCTCGCGATCGGCCGGCTCTCGCCAGATGCCGGGCGCATATCGCCGACTCCGAACCACCTGCATACCGGTTACTGCCCGCAGAACACCGACGAAACACCGGAGAATCTGGAGGACTTCGCCTGCGACTGGTCACCGCAAGCCATGGAGATACGCCGTGAACTGGGCATCGGCGACGACTGGCCTTGGCGGCCCGGCACCCTGTCGGGCGGCGAGGCGAAACGCCTGCAGATCGCATGTGCGTTGGCGACCGATCCCGACGTGCTGGTGCTGGACGAGCCGACGAACCACGTAGACCGGCCGACCCGCGAGCGCATCATCGCGGCATTGCGCTCGTATGACGGCATCGGCATCCTCGTCTCGCATGACGTGGCCTTGATTGACGCGGTGGCGAGCAGCTGCGCGTTGTTCGAACGAGATCACGTGCGCGGTCATAACATCACCGTGGTGCGCGTGCGGCCGGGAAACTACTCCGCGGCATCCATGGATGCGCAACGGGAGCGGGCAGCGGCGGCAGGCATGGCGCGCAACGCCCGGCGCGAATCCACGCGCATCGACGCGGTCAAGGAGCAGCGCCGACGGGCGGCGACGAGCGAGATAGCCGGCGCATCCAAAGCGCATCGGCTCGTGAATCCGAAAGACCATGACGCGCGCAGTCGCATCAAGAAAAGCCATAACCCCAGCCGACTCGGCCCCGCGAGCGCCCGCATCGACGCACAGGTGGCCGCCGCCCGGGAACGGGCCGCAGCCGTCGTCACCGCCACGAAGCGCTATGACGGAGACATCTGGATGGATGCCGAATCAAGCAACCGACGGGAGCTTGTGCGGCTGGAGCCCCAGATCATCCCGTACGCGCCGCAATCGCCGGATGGAGTCGGCGCGGCAGCGATATCGGAGACAGCGGGCCTGAAGATACCGATGCTGACCGTCGGACCGCATGACCGGATCGGCATCAGCGGGCCGAACGGCACCGGCAAGACCACGCTGGTCCGCACGCTGCTGCGCACGATCGCGATGCGGGAGCAGTATTCCGGCATCCCGCTCCCCCGGCTGACGATCACGCAGAACACGACGGATCAGGATGCCCGGGAGGCGATGCGCCGGCTCACGGCGTTGACGCCCACCGACCGCGGTGACGTATTGTCGGCATTCGCGCAGCTCAACGTCGACCCAAGCCGCCTCCTCGCCGGTGGCAACCCGTCACCGGGCGAATTGCGCAAGCTGCTGCTGTGCTTGGGATTGCGAGATCACCCGCATCTGATCGTGATGGACGAGCCGACCAACCATCTGGATCTGCATTCGATTCAGGCGCTGGCCCACGCGCTGGCCGGATACCCCGGCGCACTGCTGCTCGTCTCTCACGACGAGGGATTCCTGGAGTGCGCCGCATCCATCCGCTGGACGCTGCATTCGGACGGCCTCGGCGGCGCGCAACTAACGGTCAGTTGACGCCACCATGACCAGCGTCTTGGCCTTGACCCATCTGAGCAGGAAGCCGACGTATGGCAGCGCCACGCCGATGTACAGCATATAGCCGACGACCATCCATTGGGCGGTGCCGGATGACACGGAGAACTCGTCCACCAGATCGGGCAGCGCGATGTTCATCGACGTTTCCGACAGCATGCCCAGGAACGCGCCGATGTACAGTCCCAGCATCACCTTGTGCGGATGCCTGAATTTCGGGGATTCGGCGGGAATATCGTGTGCGGAGCCGTGTTCTGCGGCCGCGTGTTCTTGCAGGGTTGTTTCTTTCGAAGTTGTCTGGATCGCGGACAACATGACCTCTCTTGTACTCTTCCCGTCACCGTCGAGCGAGTGGCGCGCACGGCCGGGCCCTGCGTACACGTCGAGAAGTCCCTAACGTCCGGACCTGCGACGGCAACGAAAAACCGCATGACTGGCATCGGGCGAGCCGATTCGACGAATGTCATGCGGTTTTGAAACAGCCGTCACCGTAGCACGATCTGCAAATCCGCATAAGTCGCATCCGCGTGTCGTGCGCGTATCATGCTGGTAGAGGACGCAGCGAATCCTCGCTCGCGCCAGACCGAGCGGCGACAGGAAAGGGAGACCATGCAGCATTTCACCCAGGTCATCGACGGCATCGACGGCTCGCGGGCCGAACTCGTCGGCTATGTGATCGACAACAGCCCGGAGATGGACCCGGACCGGCGCCGGCCGGCGATCCTGATCATTCCCGGCGGCGGGTACGCTATCGGATCCGACCGTGAATCCGAACCGGTCGCGCTGCAATTCCTCGCGGCCGGCTATCAGGCGTTCGTACTGAAATACTCCTGCGCGCCAAGCCGGTACCCGGTGGCGTTGCTGGAGATGGCCGAGGCGATGTCGATGATTCGCGGGCATGCCGACGAATGGCATGTGGATGCCGGGCGCGTGGCGGCCATCGGGTTTTCGGCCGGTGGTCATCTCGCCGCGAACCTGACGACGGTTTCCAGCGATGCCGAGCTGCGCGACGCCGGATATGATCCGGCTGCCGTGCGCCCGGACGCGCTGCTGTTGTGCTATCCGGTAATCACGTCTGGCCGGTTCGCGCACCGCGGCAGTTTCGACAACCTGCTGGGTGACGGCAAAGACGATGCGTCGCTGCTGGAGCTGCTGTCGATCGAGAAGCATGTCGACGCGACCATGCCGCCGGTGTTCATCTGGCACACCATCACCGATCAGGCCGTTCCTGTGGAGAATTCACTGCTGATGATCCAGGCGTGCCGTGACGCCGGCGTCAGTATCGAGGCGCACCTGTTCCCGCAGGGCGGGCATGGACTGTCGCTCGCCACCGTGGACACCGCGCGTGCCGGCTCGCCGGGCGAGGGTGACCTCGACAACGTCGTGCCGGCCGTGCAGATCTGGCCGCGGCTCGCCTTCGACTGGCTCCGCCGCACGTTCGACGCGAGGTAAAGGCTGCTGTCGGAGGTTCACAGGCCCATTCGCGCATATCCCGCGCCTGTGCCTTGGCTGTGCGCCGTCACCGTGCGTGGGTTATTGCGTCGCGTCGGACGCGCTTCATCCAGTCCCGTCATCGCCATCGCTCCTTGTGCCGCCCCGGGTTTGATTTGACGATACTCCCGTTCCATGACCCGTAATTGAAGACGAGATCAGCCGCAATGCGGAGAAAAAGCTGAGCAGAAAAAGAAAAAGCGACCCCGGCCGGACTTGAACCGGTGACCTCCGCCGTGACAGGGCGGCGCTCTAACCAACTGAGCTACGGGGCCGTTCGTGCCGTCATCGGGCACAAGAGAATATAATACAGGACTACTCGACCATGGGCGTGTCGCGGCCAAGCGCCCGATAAAGACCGGTCGCACACGGCAACCGGTCAATGCCCGGCCGGGCGAGCGCACAGTACAGCCACAAATGCGCCTTGGTAACGGCTATGGACTCCCGGATGAACGCCGTGGGCCAGTAGTAGCCACGCGTATGGCTGCCGACCCCATCCGCCTTTAGCCCGATATGATGCGCGTATTCGCCGGCTCGGAACACATGGTAATCGCTGGTGACCAGCGCGCAACGGTAGGCGAGGCCACGGCGCCCGGGGACCGATTGCACGCCGCTGCGCGCATCCATGATCTCCTTCGAAAAACGAAGATTCTCCATGGTCGTGGTGGAACGGTCCTCCATGAGCACCGCGTCGGCGGGAACATGGCGGCTTTCCGTCAGGTACCGCCGCATCGATTCGGCTTCGGACACCACTTCGTCGCTCCCCTGTCCGCCGGAGGCGACGAACACGCCCGTCTTGCCCTGCTTCTCCCACAATGGCCGCCGCCAGCAGCGCCGCCAACGACGCCAACGTCATGCCGAAATTCATTCCGACCTTCCCCACCAGTCATCGTCTTCTCGACGATGCGCTGAGACCCGTCACTATACCGCGGAACCTGCGGCCGTACCACTTACGCCGGTGGCCATCCACCACCGTCTCTTCCTTCGGCATGTGCGATGCCCTATAATCGTAGACTTGCCCTATTCACACGCCTCGGGCACACTGCCGCGACCGCATGCGTGTACAGTACAGGAAGGATTTCCATATGGAACCGAATTATCTCGTGTTGCTGGGATCGTCATCGTGATCATAGGGTTCGCCCTCAAGCTCGATGCGATCCTGATCATCATCGTGTCCGCCGCGGCGACTGCGCTCGTCGGCGGCATCATTCCCAAGGGCAACGTCACGATCGGCATCATCGTGTTCGGCGTGGGCATGATGCTGTTCACGATGATCATGGGCAACGCGTTCGCCGCGATCACCGTGATGACCGTGGGCATCGGCGCGCCGTTCGTGCTCGCCTATGGCGCCGACCCGGCGGCGATTGGCATCCTCGCGCTGACCTGCGGCTACTGCGGCACGCTGTGCACGCCGATGGCGGCCAACTTCAACATCGTGCCCGTTGCGATGCTCGACATGAAGGACCGCATGGGCGTGATCAAGAAGCAGGTGCTGCCGGCGATGGTGATGATCGTCGTGCAGATCGTGTACATGCTCATCGCCCAGTGACACCGTATTCCATCCATATATTCCAAGCAAAGGAGCCATTATGAGCAAGATCCTGGTCACCGGATTCGATCCGTTCGGCGGCGAGCCGGTCAATCCCGCATTCGAAGCGGTCAAGCTGCTGCCCGAGTCCATCGCGGGCGTGAGCGTCGTCAAATTGGAGATTCCGACCGTGTTCACGCGCAGCGCCATGGTGGTCGAGGAGGCCATCGAACGCGAGAAGCCCGATTACGTGCTGTGCATCGGTCAGGCCGGAGGCCGTTCGGCCGTGACCGTGGAGAAGGTCGCGATCAATCTGGCCGAAGCCTGCATCCCCGACAACGACGGCGAGCAGCCATTCGACACCCCGCTGCGCGAGGACGGCGACACCGCGTATTTCGCCACGCTGCCGGTCAAGGCCATGGTCAAGCGCATCAACGCGAGCGGCATCCCGGCGCTCATGTCGTACACGGCTGGCACCTACGTGTGCAACAGCATCATGTACAACGTGCTGTACCTGCTCGACCGCAGGTTCCCCGGAGTCAAGGGCGGCTTCATCCACGTGCCGTACGCGACCGCGCAGGGCGTAGGCAAGCCGAGCGGCACGCCCACCATGGAAATCGCGACAATGGCCAAGGCCATCGAGGCCGCTATCGAAGCCGCAGTGAGCGTCGAGGAGGATGCCACCGACATCATGGGCGAAACCCACTAATCACGCCCACCCGTCGAAAACCACTGACATATCAGCCCGCCGACGAGCCCGCTCATGGGTTCGTCGGCACACTGCAGACGGACCGAATCACTTATCGGGAAGCCGGCCGTCGGGATCGTGCACGATCCATTCGCCGCTGGGATCCACGGCGACCGTGGGTGAGGAAACACCCGGTCGAACAGATCCGCGTCCTCGATGACCCGTTCCGAGGTCTTGTCCGGTACAGGCCTGGCACCGGCCAGACGTATGCGCGCATTATCGACCTCGAATCGTCCCACGGCCATATGGTCGCCTTCTCGCAATGGCCACTCGAACGAGCCGTGAAATCACGATGCGCAATATCCAAATACCGGCGCTCTCTCCGGGGATGAACGTGCAAACGATGAACGGGCAGATGATGAACGTGGCGACCCCGCCGCACTCCCATGAGATTTCTCGTGCAGCCATACTGATTCCGCGGGGCCGCGCTTGCTTTCCAACCACTCCGATTCCATACGACCATTATCTATCCTGACGGCCATTATTTCCCCTGATTTGGGCGCCACGCCCCACTCCAGCCCTTCCGATACCATGGTATGCGGCGGTTTGGCATGCCCGCGACCGACATGCGGACGGGCACCGCATGAAACGGCCGGCATGCGCGGACCAAAAGCACAGACCAGAAAACGGCGGAATCCCAACCCCTTTAAGGAGTAACTGCATACCATGGCAGAATTCGTATATCAGATGATCAAGGCTCGCAAGGCGTACGGCGACCGTGTGATCCTCGACGACGTGACCCTGAGCTTCCTGCCGGGCGCGAAGATCGGCGTGGTCGGCCCGAACGGCATGGGCAAGTCGACGCTGCTGAAGATCATGGCCGGACTGGAGACCGTCAGCAATGGCGAGGCCTACATCACACCGGGCTTCACGGTCGGCATCCTTCAGCAGGAGCCGCCGCTGGACGACACCAAGACCGTGGGCGAGAACATCAAGATGGCGTTCGGCCCGATCGCCGAGAAGGTCGCGCGTTTCAACGCCATCGGCGAGGAGATGGCCAACCCGGACGCCGATTTCGACGCGCTGATGGACGAGATGGGCAAGCTGCAGACCGAGATCGACGCGGCCAACGGCTGGGATCTCGACTCACAGCTCGAACAGGCCATGGACGCGCTGCAGTGCCCCGACATGGACACCCCGGTCTCCGTGTGCTCCGGTGGCGAGCGTCGCCGTGTGGCGTTGTGCAAGCTGCTGCTCGAAGCCCCCGACCTGCTGCTGCTCGACGAGCCCACCAACCACCTCGACGCTGAGTCGATTCTGTGGCTGGAGCAGTTCCTGCACCAGTACAAGGGCGCCGTCATCGCCGTCACCCACGATCGTTACTTCATGGACAATGTGGCCGAATGGATCTGCGAGGTCGACCGCGGCCACCTGTACCCGTACAAGGGCAACTACTCCACGTACCTGGAGACGAAGGCGAAGCGTCTGGAGATCCAAGGCGCCAAGGACGCCAAGCTCGCCAAGCGCCTCAAGAACGAGCTCGAATGGGTGCGCAGCTCGCCCAAGGCCCGTCAGGCCAAGAACAAGGCGCGTCTGGAGCGTTACGACCAGATGGAGAACGAGGCGCGCAACAACAAGAAGCTCGACTTCTCCGAGATCCAGATTCCGGCCGGCCCGCGTCTGGGCTCCGTGGTGCTGGAGGCCGAGCACCTGCACAAGGCTTTCGGCGACCGCGTGCTCATCGACGACCTGTCCTTCACGCTGCCGCGCAACGGCATCGTCGGCGTGATAGGTCCGAACGGCGTCGGCAAGTCCACACTGTTCAAGACCATCGTCGGTCTGGAGCCGCTGACATCCGGCGAGCTGAAGATCGGCGACACCGTGAAGATCAGCTATGTCGACCAGAACCGTGAAGGCCTCGACCCGAACAAGAACCTGTGGGAGGCTGTCTCCGGCGGACTCGACTTCATCGAGGTGGCCGGCGTCGAAGTGCCGACCCGCGCCTATGTGGCGAGCTTCGGATTCAAGGGCTCCGACCAGCAGAAGCTGACCGGCGTACTCTCCGGCGGTGAGCGCAACCGACTGAACCTGGCCCTGACCCTGAAGCAGGGCGGTAACCTGCTGCTGCTCGACGAGCCCACCAACGATCTGGACGTCGAGACGCTGGAATCCCTTGAAAACGCGCTGCTCGGCTTCCCCGGCTGCGCCGTGGTCATCTCCCACGATCGTTGGTTCCTCGACCGCATCGCCACGCACATCCTGGCGTGGGAGGGCGATGACGAGAACCCAGCCAAGTGGTACTGGTTCGAAGGCAACTTCCAGGCCTACCAGGAGAATCGTGTCGCCCGCCTCGGCGAGGACGCAGCGCGCCCGCACCGCCTGCACAAGAAGCTGACCCGCGTGTGACACTTGATTAAGTCATGAAGAAGCCCCCGCAAGGGGGCTTCTCGCGTTTTCGGCCCCTCGCCAAATATCCTCCCGCTGGCGGGAGGTGACGCGCAGCGCCGGGGGGGCGAGACCATGGCGCATAACATATACGAGGAGGCCCCTCACGGTTGGTGAGGGGCCTCCTGTGGCTATTGATCGGTCAGAACCGATCAGCGTCAGCGGACGCTGCGGCGACGAACCGCGACGACCGCACCGCCGGCCAGCGCGAACAGAGCCGCGATGGTGGCGAGCACCGCCGTGTCGGCGCCGGTGGCGCTGAGCTTGCCGTCGTTCGGCTTCGTGGTCGGCTTCGTGGTCGGCTTCTCCGTACCCGGTTTGGTCGGCTCGGTCGGGCCAGTCGGGCCGGGCACCTCAGAGTCCTCGGTGACGGTGACGGTCACAGAGGCGGACTTGCCGTTCGCCGTGGTCGCGGTCACCTTCGCCACGCCCTTCGCGACGGCGGTCACCTTGCCGGTCTTGTCGACCGTCACGACCTTGTCATCGCTGGAGGCCCACGTCACCGCCTGGTCCGCGTCATCCGGCGCGACCTTCGCGGTCAGCTGCGCGGTGGTGCCCTTCTTCAGCGACAGCGCGCCATTGGCAACACCATCGCCAGAAACGGTCACACCCGTAGCCTCCGGAGTCTCCGTCACCTCGGGGTTGTCCTTCGGCTGCTCGGGCTCGGTGAGCTCGACCGGAGTGGCCTTGGCCGTCGCAGCCAGCTCGGCGACAGCCGCCCAGGTGACGCCTGCGCTGGTTTCGGTGAGGCCCCATGCGTCGTTGATCTGGAACTTGACGTACACGTCACCGGACGGAATGGTATTCGGCAGCGCGATGGTCTGCAGTTCCTTGGTGTACGGGAACTCAGCCGTGGCGACGGGTTCACCCCAGTTGGTGACATCGGCAACGCTGTTGGCGTCGCTGGCCGCCACCACGTACACTGCGACGTTCTTGGCCGGGCCGTTCAGCTTGTCCTGACGGTACAGGTGGGTGATGGCCGCAATCTTGTTGCCCTCGCCGGGCGACGCCTTGAACGCCAGCCAGTGCGGAAGATTGGCGCTGGGGTTGGAGTACTTGCTGTGCCAGAACGTGTTTGCGTTCTTGTCGAAGGCGTTGCCCACGGGAGCATGCTCGCCGGTGGTCTCCTGAGAGCTCGCCGCGTAGTCGCTTGCTTCCACGTCCTTGGTCAGGCTGCCGGTCAGCGCCACGCTGGTGGTGCCGAGCTCTTCACCGGTCTTGGTGTTGGTGAGCTTGAACTGCACGGTGGCGTCGCCCGTCCCAGTGGTGTTGACCACGTTGAAGTAGGCGATGGCGGCCTTGCCGGCCGGAATCGACTTGAGGCTGACGCTTCCGGGCTTGATCTCCCAGCCTTCCGGCACGACCGGGGTGACGGTGACGTCACCGGTGTTCGCGTTGGATGCGGCCCTCACCTTGACGGTGATCTTGGACGGGGAGGCCGGGTTCACGGTCTTGGAGTCCACGGTGGCGGACATGCCCATGTGGCCGGTGAGCGTGAACAGCGCGTTGTCGCTGACCAGGTCAGCCGGGAACTGAGCGACGGTGCCAGCGGCGGGACGATGGGTCTCCAGATCGATGTTCTGCTCGTTGCCGGTGGCGATGGCGAGACGCTGCTGCGTCAGCGCCGGGGAGATGGTGTACTTGCCATCCTTGTCGGCGCGGATCTGCCACTTCTGCGTGTTACGCTCATTGGCGGTGTCGCGCTGATCCTGACCGACGGACACGTCGGCGCAGTTGCGCAGTTCCGGCGTCGCGCCGACCTGGGTGACGACATCGAGATGCTTGCTTCCGGTGAAGAGCGCAAGACACTTTCCGGACACTGTATCCTTCATCTGGTAGTAGCCGTCAGGCGTGGTGATGAGCTCCCACGGACCTTTGGAGATCGACTTCAACTGGGGGATGTCGTAGATGCCGGCATCGACCGGGGTGTAGTCGTATTCGCGGATGTCCAGCGGGTAGCCGATCTTGTCGATGTCCGCCTTCATATCGTTCCACGTCGCCCACGGGCGGGAATCGGACCAGGTCATCTGTGAGATGAAGCGCATGCCGTCGAAGATCTCCTTCTCGACCTCGTTCTCGGTCTGGTAGATCGAGCTGTCGGGCCAGATGGACACCTTCGCACCGGTCAGTTTGTCGTAGTTCTTGTCGATCTGTCGTCCGCCGTCAAAGGTTCCGACGTTCCAGTTGTTGTTGTACAGTCTTGCGGCGTTGACCTTGTACACTTGCGCCGAACGGGACCAGTACAGGGCCTGGGTCGCGTTCATCAACGTGTATCCGTCCTGGACGAGCTCCTGCGGCTTGCGGCCGGCACCATACCAGTATTCGATGACGATGTCCTTGTTCAGGGAGACGTTCTTGGTGTTGACGATGCCGTCGTTCCAGATGCGCAGCTGCTTGCCCTTGGCCTTGACGTATTTATCTATGTCATTGATGAAGCCGGTGAACGCATCATTCGGTGTCGCGCCGGCTCCGTACTGCTTTTCGGCGAACGTCTTCAACTTGCTGTAGTTGTCGAAGCTGGTGCCGATCATGTACTCGTCGGCGCCCATGTGCCAGTATTTCGTGGTGAATACGCCGTCGTATTCGTCAATCAGCGTCTTGTAGAACTTCACGGCCTCCGGGTTGGAGATGTCGAGCTTGTTGGGATCCTTCCGGCCTGAGTTGTCGGCAAGCTGGTACTCCGGGTAGTTCTCCAGCCAGACGTTCATGTGGCCCGGGGAGTTAATCTCCGGAATCACGTCGATGCCGTAGTTATTCGCCTTCTTGACGAACTTCTTGACGTCGTCGCGCGTGTAGTACGACCATGTGGCGGCCTTCTTGGTGTTGTCCTCTTCCGGCTTGAGCTTCATCTCCAGCAGCACGTAGTTGAGGCGCAGGTCGGCCATGTCCGACAGGAAACGGTCGATCCAGTCAGTGGAGATGTTGATCTGGCAGGCGCACAGCGTAGCGCCGCGCTCCTTGTACTTCGGCTTCGTGGCGACCGTGCCGGCGGGCAGGGTCAGCTGGCCCTGGCGAAGCATCTGCGAGACGGAACGGGTGCCGTAGAACACGCCGATGTCGGTCGCGCCGATGACCTCAAGGCCCTTCGAGCCGATGTTCAGCTTGAATCCCTCATCACCCAGTTCGGCCTTCTTCGATGCATCCAACGTGAGCGAGATGTCTTTGCCCGTCGCTGAACCGGTCGCGGCCTTGATGTCCACGTCGGTGAACTTGGTCAGCTCGGATGCCAGGCTCTGCGCACGCGCGGCCAGTGCATCGCTCGACACGACGCGGGTGCCTTCACCCAGCGTCCATGCGCCGGTGCCGTCGGTCCAGCCGTCCATGCTCGGGACGGTGGCCGGGCGGGTGAGATTCACGGGAGCCGTGGCACTGTACCCGGCTGCACTATCGTCGGCGGCGCTGGCCGTCATCGCGGTGCACATGCCACCGACCATCAGGCCGGCTACAATGGCCGCAACGGTACGCACACCGAAACGTCTATTGGAGCTTTTCTCCATTGAAACTTCCTTTATTCTCTTGTTGCGGTTATGACAGGAGAGCTTCATCGTCTCCAATGGATGCCGAGCCGGCAAAGCAAGACAAAGCCGTCACAACATCATCACCGATTAAACGTACACTGTGTTAACAAAAATAGCAAGATGCATGAATGTCGTCTTGCGTTCCAGCCTTTTCCACGCCCGGCACCCATATTCCACGTCACATCGCGTTCATCATCGGCTTACGCTCGTTACAAAACCGGCCGACCGAATTTACCTGGTCACGCTACACTGCTGTGAGTACCGAAACCGGCTGGGAGCCGAGCGAAAGCATGAACATATAAACGGACCGTATATATACCGCATGATATACGTCCCGGCACGTCACTGGAAGGGAGCGGCAATGACGCACGAAGACGGAACGACACCGTTGAATCATCTGGTAAAGGTATTGAGACTGGGCGACCCTTCCGAATACCGCGGACACACCTACATCAGCGGGGAGAGCCTGTACTTCCCCACCGGACGCGTGTACGGCGGGCAGGTGATCGCGCAGTCGCTGATCGCCGCATCGAAGACGGTCTCGCCCAGCCGGCTCCCCCATTCGGTGCACGGGTATTTCATCGCGGCGGGCGATATACGCCAGGATCTGCTGTTCGACGTGGAGACCCTGCGGGACGGCCGATCGTTCTCGGCGCGCAGGGTCAACGTGACGCAGTCCGAAGGGCCGATCCTGACCGCCATCGCAAGCTTCCAGGAACAGGGGCAGTCCGGAGTGGAGTTCTCCGATACGATGCCGCAGGACGTGCCGGCACCCGAAACGCTCACCAGTGCCAAGGAGCTGATGGAACCATATGCCGACAAATCGCCGTTCGCCAAGTTCTATGCGAAGAAGTCGCCGTTCGACATCCGCCACGTCACGCCGACCATCATGCTCGGCGCCGACAAGGACAGCGCGGCGCACGACTCAGGCAAGCAGCTGGTGTGGATGAAGGCCGACGGCGTGGTGGACGTGCCGCAGGTAATGCATCGGGCGATGCTGGCGCTCGGCTGCGATCAGGTGATGATGGAACCGGTGCTGCGCAGGGCGGGGCTGAGCATCTCGACGCCTGGCATCTCGTACGCGTCGATCGACCATTCGATGTGGTGGTATCGCGACGTGGACATCAACCAGTGGCACCTGTACGTGCAAGATACGCCGACCGCCGCGCACGGGCGTGGACTGGGCGTGGCCAAAGTGTACACGCAGGACGGCGAGCTCGTCGCCGCGATGGCGCAGGAGGCCCTGATTCGCGTGCCACAGCAGTGAGGCCACGGACGATGAGTGCGGCGGGTATTGAGGCTGGGGCTGATACTGGTTCGGTGCCGGGAATTGCGGCTGCGGCCGGTATCCCGGTTGCGGCTGATAATGAGGCTGGACCGTCATTGGTGTGCCATTTTGAACTGCCGGACCGGTCTGGGCAGCCGAGCCAGACACCGGTACGGCATTCTCGACCTTGGTTCCACATTTCGCGCAGAATTTGGCGCCTGCTTCAAGTGCACTGCCCACAGTGCATGCAGGACTTCATGCTTTTCCCTCTCGGATACGGCCCATCACAGAATGTGCGTTCCGATCAGCGGAACCGCGGATTCCATGCTCTCTCCATGGCGATCCTATTCCTGCACCTGCGAAACCCCCGTTTATCGCGGACGGGGGTGTTCACCTATTGAAGGGGCACGGAGATTGCCGGTGATCAGAGTGCGGGATCCGTGGTCCTGATTGGCACCGGACCACCCTCAGCCGCTACGCGGCACCTCCCGCCAGCGGGAAGGGGCTTAGTGGCGGGTTTTGGCGGTGGCGGAGGCGATGCCGCGGCGGCGTTTGGCGGCCTTCATCTTGGGGTTCTCCGGGCCCTCCATGGGCGGCAGCTGGCACAGCCATTCGCCGACGATACCGATCACCATGTCCGCCAGGCATATCACAGCGGCGACGGCGCATTGCGTCACGGCCGTCGCATAGTAATCCGCCTCGATATGATCGAGTACCAGCAGAATCTGCCCGACATACCAGCCGGCCAGCGCAGCGCCGGTCAGCCCCAGCGCCTTCGACAGCATAAGCGTGTACACGGCCTTGGTCGGGTCGAGCGGCTTGAGTCGGGCCCGCTTCTGCGGATCGGTGGTGGCGTACTGATGCACCTGCAGCGCCATCACCAGCACGACAATGCCCAGCAACAGGAGCACCACGGACACGAACCATGGCGCCCCCAACAACGAAAGCCCCGAGGACTCACTGACCTGCACAAGCAGACAGCCCGCGATCAGACCGAGCAGCAGCGCGACGACATACTGCCACCATGGGGTGCGACGTATCTTCATTCCGTACTCCCTACGATCCAAGTGTCGGACAGCAGTCCCACACGGTCGGCGTCGGGTGCCATGGCCAGCAGATACGACACCGGGTCGCCGCCGAGCCGCGCCTGCGGGTCCATGTCCATCCACGGTGCGAGCACCGAAGCATGGGTGCGGGCTGACGGCCACGGCACCCGGCAGTCCGGCTCATCGCAGACCGTTCCCGGCATATCCACCAGATCGAGGTCGACATCCCCGTTCAACGACTCCTCGACGGAACCGAGCGTGGCAATCAGCGCCTTCGCGTCCATCCGGCACGTCATTTGCATGACAGCCGACATGGCATCCGACCCATGCAGATGGCTCACATGATACAGCGGTGAGATGCCCTCGACCTGATCACCGGGAATGCCCTCCAATGCGACAATCGCCGTGCGGAACAGGGTTTCGGCCTCGTTACTGCGACTGTCCATCGAGATGACGGCCGTATGTATGGCCGGTTGAACGGTAGCGGTATCGCCGTCGCCCGGTTTCCGCGCCGAACCGTCGACGGTTCCATCGAATTGCGGTATGTCGGCTGCGCTGCCGGACGGCTGCACCGGGGCATCGTCGGCCATGCCGGTCATCCAACTGTCGTCGATGCGATGTACGTCCTCGCGGTCACCGGCCTCGTGCAGCAAATCGGCAATCTCTCCCCCGTGCGGGCCCGCGAGCCGGGCGGCCGGATCAAGAGCCAGCCACGGTGCCAAAACGAACGCCCGCTGCCACGCACGCGGATGCGGCAAAGTCACATTCGGGTCCTCGCTGACGAGGCCATCGACATCGATGATGTCAAGATCCAGTGTGCGCGACGCCCAATGTTGTTCCCGCGTGCGTCCATGAGCAACTTCGATATGCTGCAGGCGGCCAAGCAGACTCGCCGCGTCCAGCTCGGTCGTGACCTCGATGACAGCGTTGAGAAAATCCGGGGTACCATCCGGCATGCCCCATGCGGCGGTGCGGTACAACGGCGATATCCCAGTCACCTGTGTGCCTTCAAGGCCGTCGATATCCGCGATCGCGGATCGCATCGATGCCGCGACGTCGCCCTTGTTGCCGCCGAGTGCGATCACGGCGTGGTGCATGGGTGTGACACGGCCTTCATCAGCTCGACCAGTTTTGCCGTCCGTATTCCGTCCGCTCCGCCATCGCTCGATGGTGACGCTCACGTCGGCGAACGGCACGGTGATCGGAGCTTTGGGCTTATGCACGGTGACGGTTACGCCTTGGACTGCGGGATGGTCGGCTATCACGGCGTCAGCGATGAGAGCCGCCAGCCGCTCAATCAAGTCGACATGCTCGCCTTCGATGACGGATACGATCCGTTTGGCGACGCACCCGTAATCAACCGTGTCATGCAGGTCATCGCTGGAACCGGCACGTGACAGGTCGAGATGCAGCACGGCATCGACGATGAAGGGCTGCGCGCGCTGGTGCTCGTAGTCCAGCACGCCGTGCGTGCCCATGCCTTGAACGCCAGTGAGGCGAATCGTGTCCACGGTTGCGTCCTTTCGTTTAGGTTGGTGGTGGGTGACCACCCCAGTCAGTTTCGCCGACGGCCCTCCGGCTGAGGGAGGAGGGTTAGTTTTGGTATTGTCGCCAGAGGGAGCCGATTGTCAGGGCGGCGCGGCTGCGGCGCACGTCATGCACGCGGACCGCCCAGGCGCCGTGTTCCGCGCACAGGGCCGACAATGCGGCGGTGGCATTGTCACGGTCGTCCATCGTCGGCTCGCCGATGCCGGCATCGTTCAACGCCGCCGAAACGAACCGCTTTCGGGAGGCTCCGATCAGCACCGGATATCCCGACCGCTTGAACAGATCCAGTCCGACGAGCAGCGGCAGATTATGCTCGATGCCGGGCTTGGAGAATCCCAGACCGGGGTCGATGATGACCCGCTCCGGGGCGACACCGGCCTTGAGCACCGCATCGACCTGAGACATCAGCTCGTCATACACGTCCTTGAGCACGTCGTGTTCGTAGTGCGAGGTGTCGGCGTCCGGCGCGGCGCCGCCTTTCGACCCGGCCAGCCAGCCACGCCAATGCTGTACGATGTACAGGCAGTCATGGTCGGCCACCACGTGCGGCAGATCTCGGTCCAGTCGTCCGCCGGACACGTCGTTGATGATCTGCGCGCCCTCATCCAGCGCGGCCTGCGCCACGGCAGAGCGTGTGGTGTCGATGGAGACGACCGCTCCGTGGGCGATCAGCGCCTTCGCGGCACCGGTCACACGGTCGAGCTCGTCCTTCTCGCTGACGCGCTTGGCACCGGGGCGCGTCGATTCCGCGCCGATGTCGATGATGTCGGCTCCCGCATGCAGCATGTCGTCGCCGTGGTCGCGGGCCTTGCCCGGATCCAGCCACAGGCCACCATCCGAAAACGAGTCCTCGGTGATGTTGAGCACACCCATCAGCAGTGTGCAGTCGGTATCATGCAACCGCTGCAGTTCAGTCATGAATTCTCCTATCCGTCAATCGCCGAAACGGCGGCGATGCCGACCAGTCATGGCGATGAGCCGGATCAGTGCTTGGCCATGATCAGACTCATCGCCTCGGCACGGGTGGCCGGGGTGCGCATCACGCCGCGGACCGCCGATGTGATGGTTCGCGACGCGGGCTTGTTCACGCCCCGCATCGCCATGCACATGTGCTCGCATTCGGTCACGACGATGACGCCCTTGGCGTCCGCGTATTCCATCAGCGCGTCCGCGACCTGCTGGGTGATGCGTTCCTGCACCTGCGGGCGACGCGCGTACAGCTCCACCAGTCGGGCGAGCTTGCTCAATCCGACGACCTGCCCGTTGGACGGGATGTAGCCGACATGCGCGACGCCGTGGAACGGAAGCAGATGATGCTCGCACACCGAGAACAGCTCGATGTCGCGCACCAGCACCATTTCATCGGTCTCGACCGGGAAACGCTTAGACAGCACCTCCTGCGGGCTGCGTCCGAGCCCTGAGAAAATCTCCTCGCAGGCACGTGCGATACGGTCAGGCGTCTCCAGCAGACCCTCGCGATCGGGATTCTCGCCGATCGAAGTCAGGAACAGCCGTACGGCCTTGCGCACGCCCTCTTCGTCAATCGCCATATATCCTCCAGCCTCCCTCACCACTTATATAGTCGTCATGCCCGCCGAACCGGGGCAGGCACACCGTTTGCCGTCAAACGGCAAACGCCCGTGCGCCCGGCGAGCCCCTTTGCGGGACCGTCGGGCGCACGGGCACGAAATCACCGCTCCCCCGGCTTCATGCCGACGGAACGTTTGAGCGACTCCGGAATCTCCACCGGAGGCTTGTCGGAATCGGGACGGCGCTGGTCGGACAGCCACACCGGACGTTCCGGAGCCTTCCTGATGTTCGCGAAGATCGCGGCCAGTTCCTTCTCATTCAGCGTCTCCTTGACGAGCAGCTGGCGAACCAGCTCATCGAGCACATCGCGGTTGTCGTTGATGATGTTCCATGCCTCAGTGTGCGCGGTCTCGACAAGGCCGAGCACCTCCTCGTCAATGACCTCGGCGGTGCGCTCGGAATACTTGTGCGGCGCAAGACCATCGAAATCGGCGCTCTGGTCGTCGGTGTCGGCCCACTTGATGGCGCCGAGCTTCGAGGAGAAGCCATATTCCACGACCATGGTGCGGGCGATCTTCGTCGCCTTCTCGATGTCGTTCGACGCGCCCGTGGTCGGATCGTGGAACACGACCTCCTCCGCGGTGCGTCCGCCCATCGCGTACGCCATCTGGTCGAGCAGCTCGTTGCGCGACTGCGAGTAACGGTCGGTGGTCGGCATGACCGCGGTGTAGCCGAGCGCACGGCCACGCGGCAGAATCGTCACCTTGGTCACCGGATCGGTGTTGTGCAGCGCGGCGGCGACCAGTGCATGGCCGCCCTCGTGGTATGCGGTGTTGCGCAGCTCATTGAGGGCCATGCCCTTCGACTGACGCTTCGGGCCGGCCTGGACGCGGTCGATGGCCTCGTCGATGGCACGGTTGTCGATCAGCTGTGCGCCGGCACGGGCGCACAGCAGCGCGGCCTCGTTGAGCACGTTGGCCAGATCGGCGCCGGTGAAGCCCGGCGTGCGCACGGCGACCATGTGCAGATCGACGTCCGGCACGAACGGCTTGCCTTTGGCATGCACCTTGAGGATGGCCTCACGGCCTTCGAGGTCCGGCGCCTCCACCGACACCTGACGGTCGAAGCGGCCGGGGCGCAGCAATGCCGGGTCGAGCACGTCGGGGCGATTGGTCGCGGCGATGATGATCAGGTTGGTGTCGCTGTCGAAGCCATCCATCTCGACGAGCAGCTGGTTCAGCGTCTGCTCGCGCTCGTCGTGACCACCACTCATGCCGGAACCACGCTTGCGTCCGACGGCGTCGATCTCGTCGATGAAGATGATGGCCGGGGCGTTTTTCTTCGCCTCATCGAACAGGTCACGGACGCGGGAGGCGCCAAGGCCGACGAACATCTCGACGAAGTCGGAGCCCGCCATCGCATAGAACGGCACACCCGCCTCGCCTGCGATCGCACGGGCGAGCAGCGTCTTGCCGGTTCCGGGAGGACCGTACAGCAGCACGCCGCGCGGGATGCGGGCGCCCAGGGCCTTGTACTTCGACGGATCCTTGAGGAAGTCCTTGATCTCCTCGACCTCCTGCACGGCGGAGTCCTCGCCAGCCACGTCGGAGAACTTGGTGGACGGCGTCTGGCCTTCGAGCAGCTTGCCGTTGTTCTTCTTGCCGCCCATGCCGAACATGCCGGACGCGCCGCCCATGCGGCTCATCAGGAACCAGAACACGGCGATCATGATGATGAACGGCAATATCGAGCTGATCAGGTAGCTGACCATGCTGGTCTGCTGCATGTTAGAGGTCCACCCCTTGGAGGGGTCGGCCTTCTCGACCGCCTGCACGACCTGCGCGCCCTGCGCGAACGTATAGTAGAACTGCACCTTCTTGCCGTAGTTGTGCGGCTTGTTCGTGTCCGGATCGGTCTTCGTGAAGTTGCTCTTCAGCTCAAGCTGCACCAGCTGCTTGTTGTCGATGATCTTGGCGTACGCGACGTTCTCGGTCTTGAGCAGGGCGAAGCCGTCCTTGGTGTCGATGGTCTGCGTGCCGGCGCCGGCGAACAGCTGGAAGCCGGCGACCGCCATGACCACCAGCAGCACGCCCCACAGCCACGGGGACTTCCAGAACGGCTGCGGGCCGCCTGAGTTGTTTCCCTTCTGGTTGCCGTTGGGGTCGTTGGGCGAATTGCGTTTGAACGGATTGCCGTTGCCGCGGTTGCCATTGCCACTCGGCGGCATCTGCTGAGGGCCTTGAGGATAGCTCATACCTGATTATTCTCCTTGATACACTTCGGGCTTCAACACGGCGATGGAGTCAAGATTGCGGAATCGCTCGTCATAGTCCAGGCCGAACCCGACCACGAACTCATCGGGAATCTCATAGCCGCGATACCGCACGTCGACGTCCACTTCGCGGCGCGACGGCTTCTCCAGCAGCGCGAATATCTCCACCGACGCCGCGCCGCGGCGCTTGAGTTCCTCGACGAGCCATGCCAAGGTACGCCCTGAATCAACGATATCCTCGACGATAAGAATGTGCCGACCGCGGACATCGCAGGACAGGTCCTGCCGTATGGCGATCGTCCCGCTCGATTCGGTGCCCGACCCGTAGCTCGAAAGACTCATGAAATCCATCTGCACGGGAATGCTCAGCGCCTGCGAGAACGCGGCGATGGTGTTCACGGCACCCTTGAGCACCGCGACCAGCAGCAGGTCACGCCCCTGATAGTCCTTGCTTACCTGCGCCGCCACCTCGTGTATCTTGCTTGCGATCTGAGCCTTGGTGATCAGCTCATGGTCGATCTCGTCTTGAACATCAGCGATTTGCATGGAGACCATCTTGGCACACGCGAATGACGTGTTTCCGACGAAATGCTGAATGACCGCTGGGAAGTGCCACGGCACCCTGACCGTGCCACTGCGAGATCAGCCGGTCGACGGCGTCGACGTGACGGAACCCGGCCTCGATGCCGACCGCCGCGAGCGCGTGCGCGATCACGCGCAATCTGATCGCCCGCGGCTCCCGCGCCAACGCTTTCGCGTCGATCCGCAACAGCTCGCAGTCTCCGTCGACGCTCCCGCACGAATCCCCGGCGAACGTCACCGCGTGCGCCGCAACCGATTCCGCGATACCGTCGAGATACGACTTCTCGATGGATGCGAGTTCGGCACCGTCACAGAACCTGCTCACGATATCGCCGCCGGCGAACGCGTTCAGATAGGGAATCAGCGTGTGGCGGACGCGCGAGCGCAGCGGGAAATCGTCCGGCAACGGTTCGTCCGCAGCCATATGGTCGCCGTTGGTCGGGTCATCCCACCATGTGATCCCGAGGTCCTCGCAGATGCCGGTCGTGTCCGCGCGGGTCAGACGCAGGAACGGGCGGGCGAACCGCACGCCGTCACGCTCGACGATCCGCGGCATCCCCGCGAGCGCATCCAGTCCGGAGGACCGCAGCACATCCATCAGCACGGTTTCGGCCTGGTCGTCGCCGGTGTGGGCGAGCAGCACGCATGCGGCCGACTCCCGTCGGGCCGTATCGGCCAGCGCACGGTATCGCGCGTCGCGGGCCGCGGCCTCGACGCCGTGACCGTCCCCCGACACTTCGACCGGCACCACCGTGACCGGGGCGAGCCCCAGCCCGCAGCATCGCCGTGCCGCCGACTGAGCCACCTCATCCGAATGCTCCTGCAGCCGATGATCGACCACGACGGCCCCGCATCTGATGCCCCACGACGCGCACACGATGCCGGCCACCGCCGCCAACGCCATCGAATCGCGACCGCCCGAGCAGGCCACCAGCACCAGCGGGGCATCGGGCGCGGGGGTATGATCGCCGTGCTCGGCGAAGCGCGGATCCTGCCTAGGTAGTCCCAGATCGACCAGCATGGATCGCATCCGGCCGATCGCGGCACGCATCACAGCGGTATATGGCATGGGTCGAAACCTTTACAGCTTGGCCAGTTTGGCGGCCATCACGTTGATCGCCTCGATGGCCGACCACTGGTTCTCCGGGTCGTTGACGATCACGGCGAACGACAGCACGCCGCCCTTGACGCGGGACACGTTGCCGGCGAGCGAGGTCACGGCGTCGAGGCTGCCGGTCTTCACGCGGAACAGGCCGTTGTCCGGCACGGTGACGATACGGTTCCTCGCCGTGCCGACCAGGCCGGGGATGGACAGTCCCTCCGCCGCCGCGGTAGCGATGCCGGCGGTGAGATTGCGCTCCTGCATCTCGATCAGCGTGGTCACGCTGACCTTCGATCCCGGCGTCAGACCGGAGCAGTCGGCCATCTGCAGGCCGGACGTGTCGATGCCCTGCTCGGCGAGCGTGTCGGCGACGGCCTGCGTGTCGGTCTTGATGCTGTTGCCGGCCTGACGCTTGAGCGCCGTCAGACGGCCGAATAGCTGGGCTAGCGTATTGTCGGAATGCCTCAGCATGAACGCCATGACCTCGTTAAGCGGCGCCGAGCTGACCGAGGCCAGCGCTGAAGTGCCGCTTGGCGCCGCGCCCGCGGTCGGCCCGGACATCACGGTGATGCCGTTGTCGGCGAGCCGCTTCGCGAAGGTCGTCGCCGCGTCCAGCGCAGGCTGCTGGGACAGCACCGGGTATTGGCTGGAATCGTCGGGATTGGCCGGCTTGACCATGTCGGTCCAGGTGCGTCCGCCGTCGACGGCCATCGTGGAGATCGCCGTATAGTACCGGTGCTCCGCGTTGTTTTCCGTGACGCCAGCCGGCGTACGATCCTGCCCGAACAGCGAATCGTCGTACAGCAGGTCGACCTGCGTGATGCCGCGCTGCTTCAACGCCTCGGCGGTGCGCTGCGCCAGCGTGCCCAGCCCGGCATGGCCGTTGATGTGCGAGGGATCGCTCTCCCCGTCCGACAGCAGCATGTCGCCCTCACCCTGCAGCACCACGGTCTTGCGGTTGTCGTCGCCCTGGATGAGATAGGTCTTGGTGTCGAGCGTGGAGCCCATGTCCAGCGTGGTCGCCGCCGCGAACGCGGTCAGTGTCTTCAGGGTCGATGCGGGCTGGCGGGGAATCATGGCGTCATGCTCGGCTACGATGTTGCCCTTGCCGTCCGCGATGGCCAGCGAGAAGGATTTGCCCACGCCCTCGCTGGCGGAGAACTCGTCGAGGATGGTCTTCGCGGCCTGGGCGTCGACGGGCATGGACGCGTCGACGCCGGCGGCGACCGTGCCGCCCGTGAGCGCGTCCTGCGGGTCGGGAATCGCGACGCTGTCCACTCCCCGCAACGTCAGGATGCCAGGTGCCACGTCATAGATGTCAGCCACGAAATACCCCGCCATCACCGCAACGGCGACGACGGCGGACACCGCGACGGTGACGGTACGCCGCGTCATCGGCAGATGCCGAATCATATGATGTCGGGCCGCAGCCTTTGATGCCACGAGCGAACTCCTTAGACAGACGTTACATCATCGCCGCAAGGGCGCCGCCCGAACCGGCTCAGCGCTGCAGCGACGCGAACGAATCCAACGTCTGGACGACACGGATCGCGCGCGCATCCAACAGCTTACCGCCAAGCCATGAACCGATGACCATGGCCGCCACGCCATTGGCGAGACCGACCGGCGCCATGACCCATAGCCAACCGCCCATATCGGCCACAACGAGCACGATCGCGACGAGAATCGTCGGCAGCATCGGAATCAGACAGCCGAAAAGCTGCACGAACGGGAACAATCCCTGGGCGACGGCACGGCCCTGCGGCGTGGAGAACGGCTTGTCCATCGACGGCACCGGATACATCAGCGAGCAGTTGGTGATCTCCGCGACGCCGATGCTGCTGAACGAGACACCCAACGCCAGACAGATGAACGTCACGCCCAGGAGCAGGCCGTCAGCCGTGCGCCAATCGCCGGTCAACACGAAGCAGGCCAGACCGAGCACCACCATATATATCACGTTGATGGACGCGAACACCCGCATGCGGGACCGACGGTCGTCCCAGCCGCGCACGCCGGCCAGCACCTCCATCGTGAAACCGCGGCCGTCGTATGCCAGGCCGTTGCCCTCGGTCATCTGCATCATCCATCCGCCCCAGATCAGACCCTGCCAGATCACGATCGTGATGCCACGCGACTGGAGCGCGAACAACGCCACGAACAGGACGGGCATCACGAACAGCAGGATCTGACGCGGGTCGCGGCGCAGATACGTCAGCAGACGGGCGGACATCGCGCCGGACGTGCTGTCCGGCATCCAGCCGAACGCGCCGATGCCGCGGACCTTCGCGGCACGCTCGGGCGCACCCGCGGTCACGCGGTCATGACGCAGGCACCAGACACAGCCGACGAAGCACACCACCCACGTGACGGCCAGGATCGCCAGACGCGCCACGAACAGGAGCGGGTTACCGGTCAATAGGTCGTACGGCAACTGGAACGCGGCTCCGAACGGGGTCCAGCTCAGAGCGTCGGCCACGCTCAGATCCGTCAATGACGGAAAATCATACAGACTGCCGGAATCGGCGGGGTTGACGATGATGTTCGGCAGCTGGCACAGCACAATGAACACGATCATCGCGATGAGGTAGAACGCGTTCTTGCCACGTTTCGAGCGCACCAGCGTCGTCGATGCCGAAATGACCAGCTTGGCCAGCGACATCATCGTGATGATGGCCAGCGGGGCGGCGATGAGCTGCATGACGACCATGCCCACACTCATCCACCGGTATGCGAGGGACCACAGCATCAGTGCCAGCGTGCCACAGATCGCAGGCAGACCGCTCAGGCCGCCGAGCAGCATGCCGAGCTGCAGTTTCCGGTCGGGAATGCCGTACAGCGCGAACCGGTGCGGAGCCATGGTCGAGCCGTCGCCGACGAGCATCAACTGAATGAACAGGATGATGAAGCCGGCGAACGTCGACCCGTACATCACCGCGACGTGCAGCACCCCGTACATCCACCCCGCAGGGATGTGATGACCCGCCATATCGAATACGGGGCCGCCGAGGAACCACGCGAGAGCGCCGACTCCCACAAGGGCGCCGATGCCGAATACGATGCCGAGCACATAGCCGATGGTCTGCCACGTCGACTTGCGCAGGGTGGCAAGGGTGAGCGCCCAGCGCAGACGCACCATGGTCAAAACGACTTCCATCATGACTCCTCGGGCGATGGGAACGGGGCGGTGGGCGCAGACGAGTCGGCAGGGGCGACGCCGTTCGCCGCGTATCCGCCGTCGAGCCACGACAGCTTGGCCGCGGCATGCCGGCCGCCGACCAGCTGCAGGAACCGCTCCTCAAGGTCCTCGCCGGCCGACACCTGCTCTATCGTGCCCGCCGCGCGGACCTGCCCGGCGTTGATGACGGCGACGTGCGTGCACATCTTCTCCACCAGCGACATCACGTGCGAGGAGATGATGACCGTGCCGCCGGTGGACGCGTACTCGGCGAGGATGTCCTTGAGGTTCGCGCTGGACACCGGGTCGACCGACTCGAACGGCTCATCAAGCACCAGGATGCGCGGGCTGTGAATCATCGCGGACGCCAGGCAGATCTTCTTGGTCATGCCCGCGGAATAATCGGACACCATCGTGTCCGCGGCGGAAACCAGATCGAAGGCGTTCAGCAGGTCGCCGGCGCGACTGTGCGCCACATCGCGCTTCATGCCGCGCAGCATGCCCGAATAGATCAGCAGCTGCATTCCGGTGAGCCGGTCGAATATCTGGTCGGGCTGCGGCATGACGCCGATCTCACGTTTGGCGGCGTTGACGTCCTGCCACACGTCCTGCCCGAGGATCATCGCGGTACCGGCGTCGGGGACCAGCAGGCCGGTCACCATGTTGAGCGTGGTCGTCTTGCCCGCGCCGTTCGGGCCGACGAGGCCGAAAAACGAGCCGACCGGGATGTCGAGGGACAGTCCGTTGACCGCAATCTTGCGGTCGAAGCGCTTGTACAGGCCGCGAATGGAGACCGCCGCGCGCGGGTCGGGCGGCGGCAGTGTCGCAACCGCGGGACGGGAGGGGACGGATGACGATGCCGCACGCGCGGGAAAACCGCCAATCTGCGGCTGATTGTCTATACTCATGACTCAAGCATAGACCATGCAGTTGTATAGACCAATCATCCCGCAGATCGATGACGGGTCGGCGGCAGCCAGCATCGGCCCGGCCGGCGGAGTCAGACATCGCTGCCGAACGCCGGTCGAAGCACGGCCCAAACCCGCTCAGCCCTTATGCACGATTGGCTTCCACTGAGCCTTGGAGAAGATGGCCTGGAACGAAATCGGCATGTAACTGAGCATGTAGATGGGGAAACTCAGCACATAGGCGAACAGCTCCTTGTTGGTGGCGCCGATGTGGTCGCGTTCCGCGACGATCGTCAATGCGGCCAGCGCCATCATCGTCACGACCGCCAGCACGATGTCAAAGGCCCATCCCGCAATCGCACTGAGCTGGCTCTGCCACGTCACGAATCCGAACGCCACGAACAGCAGGCCCAGTACGATGCGGATGACGCCCAGCACCGTGAACGGGCATAGCAGCAGGGTGAAATCGACGGACGAGAAATCACGCTCACGCACGGCCCGCTTGATCAGCGCCATGCCGTAATACCGGAACACCTGCAGGAATCCCTTGCTCCAGCGCAGTCGCTGACGCCAGCTCTGCTGGAACGTGACCGGCTGCTCGTCGTACAGCATGGCGGTGCCGCAGTATCCGATGCGGTCGCCGTGCAGGATGGAGTCCATCGTGAATTCCAGATCCTCGGTCAGCAGATGGAATTTCCATCCCCTGTTGCGCCGCATCACCTCGCGAGAAAACATGAATCCGGTGCCGCCCACATGACAGCTGGAGCCGAGGATCATGCGCGAATTGTTCAGGAATCGCGACTCGCGGATGAACCACAGGGCCGAACCGGACGACACCCAGTTGTCGGCCAGGTTGACCGAATTGCGGTAGCTGGTCAGGATGCGGAAACCGGACTGGAAGGCCTTGTTCATCTCCTCGACGTAATGACGGTCGAGCCGGTTGTCGGCGTCGAACACGAAATAGGCATCGTAGTCGTCGGCCACACCCGAGTCAATCATGGTGCTCAGCAGGTACGACAGCGCGTATCCCTTGCCGATCAGCTCCGTGTCGTGGCGTTCGACGACATGGCATCCCATCTCGCGGACGACTTCGGCGGTGCGATCGGTACAGTTGTCGGCCACCAGCCAGATATCGATCAGCTTGCTCGGATAGGTCTGGTTGTGCAGCGAGTCGATGAGGTTGCCGATGACGTTCTCCTCGTTGCGCGCGGAGATCAACACAGCGTAGCGCTTGTCCATCGGCGCGTCCGGGAAGTGCACCGGCTTGGAGAACAGAGACATGATGACGCAGATGGCCTGGTAGATGATGCCGACGCCGCCCACCACCATCATAAGCACGTCGATTACGGTCAGCAATGCCATTAGCGCCACCTGCTTCGCGGATTGTCGGTAGACCCGTCACCACGGCGTGGGCGGGCGGTCTTTGCGGGACGGTCGGCTGCCGGCTTCGCGGCGGTGCCGGATGATTCGCTGTCGGACGGTCTATCGGAGGAGGTCTTCGCGGCGCCGGGCTCTGCAGAGCCGTCGCTGCTACCATCATCGCCATGCGCCTGTGCGGTACCGTCACCGACTCCGCGCAATTTCACGGCGTTGCCCGACTTCGCCCCCTCGCGCACGCTGCGCGACAGCACGTCCTTCGGTATGGCAATCGTTTCGGAATCCTCGGTCTCGTTGGCCTCGTCAAGGTCATATATCTGGTCGCGCAGCGCACGTAGCTCGTCGCTGATCGGCACATGGGCGCTCGATCCTTTGGCGGCGCGCGGCATATGGTCGCTCATCGGCTTGATCACGCGCTCACTGAACGCCTCGGCGCCCTCCACGACCTTGGACTTCTTCCCCGGCACCGGATCGCTCATCAGCGGCGACTCCACCAGCGCATAGCGCTTCGTGTACACCTTGAAGATGGCCTGCATGCTCGCCGTGACCGGCAGTGCGAGGAACGCGCCCAGAGCGCCGAACAACGCGCCCATCACCAGTACGGCGAGGAACGCGACGCATGGGTTGAGGTCCATCGTGCGCTGCGAGACCTTCGGCGAGAGAATCAGGTTCTCGATCTGCTGGTACACGATGATGAACACCAGCACACCGACCCCGTACCACAGGCCATTCGACCCCCAGGCGAACAGCACCGGCAGCGCGCCGCCGATATACGTGCCGACCGTCGGCACGAACTGCGACACGATGCCGCAGAACAACGCCAGCGGCAGCCAATATGGCACGTGGATAATCTCCAGGAAAACGGCCGTGCAGGTGGCGTTGATGGCGGCCAGGATGGAGCGGGAGAACAGGAAGCCGGAAATCTGCTCCTGCACCACCGTCCAGCCGAGCAGGAAACGGCGCTGCGTGTTCGGTCCGAGCCACTGGCACAGGCTACGGCGCATCTTCGGGCCCGCGGCCGAAATATAGTACGTCACCATCAACACGGTCAGCAGATTCAACAGGAAGCTGAACACGCCCATCGTGGTGGTCAACGCCTGACCGGCGAAATCGGTGATCCACGACGTCTGCACGTTCTTGAATATCTCCATGCCGAGGTTCTCTATCTCCGGCATGTCGAACGACGTGTACTGCTTCACCGCGTCCACGATCTCCGTGTATATCGACGGAAGCCCCTTCACCATGGAGATCAGCTGCTGCACGAACATGTTGCCGAACAGCGTGAGCAAAGCCATGACGATCACGGCGAGGCCGATCAGGCTCACCGCCGACGCGAGGCCACGCTTCCAGCCGTGTCGCACCATCGAGACCACCAGCGGCTCGACCGCCAGCGCGATGAATATCGAGATGACGACATCCAGCACGATGGTCGATATCTTGCCCCACGATGTCCACACGAAAATCGCGGCGAACACCGCGATGACCGTGTACAACAGCGCGCGCCCCCACCAATCCGGCGGTCGACGCGAATCCCCTTTGGCGGGGAACACCGACGCCAAATCCAGTTTCTGATCATCCGTTTCACTCATGAGACCCTATTGTAGCCAGCGGGAGTGTACGCACAGGTGCTTATCCTGTAAGTATGCTCAACGTTTCGATTATCATCCCCGCGTGGAATGAGGAGGAGCGCATCGCCGACTGCCTGATGAACGCCACGCGCCAGACCGTCGCACCACATGAAGTGATCGTCGTCAACAACCGTTCCACGGACCGCACCTGCGACATCGTCGAACAGTTCCAGCGCGACCATCCCGAAGCTCCGGTCATCCTGCTGCAGCAGAACGAGGATCAAGGACTGATCCCGACCCGCAACTTCGGTCTGAACGCCGCAACCGGCGACGTGTTGGGACGCATCGACGCCGACTGCATGCTCAAACCCGACTGGGTGGAGGTCGTGTCCGGCATCTTCACCGAGGATCCGGACGCCATGGGCGCGACCGGACCGGTGGTGTATTACGACATGCCCGCGAAGGGTGCCGGGCTCGCCGGCGACGACCACATCCGCCGGCACACGTACCGGGCGGACAACGATCAGGTGCTGCTGTTCGGTTCGAACATGGCGATTCGCGCCTCAGGATGGCACGCCATCTCGGGCGAGGTCTGCCGCGACCCGGAGGACGTGATGCACGAGGACATCGACGTGTCGCTGCATCTGCTCAACCATGGTTTCAAGACGGTGTACTCGCAGTGCATGATCTGCGGCATCTCCGCACGGCGCATGGACACGTCCTTCGCGTCGTTCCACCGGTACATGCAACGGTTCAAGAACACATTCGCCGCACATCCCGACCATTGGCGCGAGCACCACACCGAGCGGCGCCTGTATGCGCTCTACCCGTGGCTGCACATGCTGTACCCGATTTATCAGCAGCATCTGGCCGCGAAGGACATCAACCCGGCCGAAAAGATCTGGTTCGACGAGCAGATCAAGCTCGTCAAGAGCCATTTCGACAATCCCGAGCAGGTGGACGCCGTCGAATGACGTCGAATGACGTCGGCTGACGCCAGCCGACAGATGATGGTGGGGTTCCGACACGGTATGTGCCGGAACCCCACCATCATCTGTTAGCCGCATCCGTTGCGGATTATCGCGGCTTTCTCCCGCTCACAGGGCCGGCCGGCGGATGGACGCGCCGCCGCGGACCGGTCCCGTGTCGCTCTATCACATCAGCGAGGTGTAGATCTTCAGGATGTCCTCTTCGGTGGCCTTGCGCGGGTTGCCCGGCGTGCACACGTCGTTGAAGGCGTCGTGGGCGAGCGGTGCCAAGTCGGCCTCGGTGGCACCCACCTCGGAAATCGTGGTCGGGTTCTTGAGATCCACGGTCAGCTGGTGGACGGCCTGCACGGCCTCCTCGCGCACCTTCTCAAGGTCGCCGGTGTAGGCGTCCTCGATACCGAACGCGTCGGCGATGTCACGGTACTTTTCGCCGGTGAAGTCCTTGTTGTATTCCATGACCGGGGCCAGCAGGATGCCGTTAGCCACGCCGTGGGCCACGCCGAGACGGCCGCCCAGCGGGTGGGCCATGCCGTGCACGAGACCCAGGCCGACGTTGGAGTAGGCCATGCCGGTGATGTAGGAGGCGTAGGCCATCTGCTCGCCGGCCGGCACGTTGCCGTCGGCGGACTTGGCCAGGTTCTTGGCAATCATGCGGATGGTCTGCATGCTCAGGCAGTCGGACAGGCTCCATGCGCCCGGGGTGATGTAGCCCTCGATGGCGTGGGTCAGGGCGTCCAGGCCGGTGGCGACCTTCAGGCCGCGCGGCATCGTGTCGGTCAGGTCGGGGTCGACGAATGCGACGATCGGGATGTCGTGGGGGTCGACAGCCACGAACTTGCGCTTGTTGGCGGTATCGGTGACCACGTAGTTGATGGTGGTCTCAGAGGCGGTGCCGGCGGTGGTGGGCACGCCGAAGATCGGAACGGACGGGTTCTTGGTGTCGGCCACGCCCTCAAGGGACAGTACGTCGGCGAACTCCGGGTTGGCGGTGATGATGCCGATGCCCTTGCAGGTATCCTGCGGGGAGCCGCCGCCCAGGCCGATCAGGAAGTCGGCGCCGGATTCGGCGAACTTCTTGACGCCGTCCTGGATGCATTCGACCGGCGGGTTCGGCTTGACGTTGTCGAACACCTCATACGGCAGGCCGGCCTCGTCCAGCACATCGGTGACCTTCTTGACAGTTCCGGTCTTCAGCAGGATCGGATCGGTTACGATGAACGCCTTGGTGAAGCCATGGGACTTCGCGACCGCCGGAATCTCCTTGATGGCTCCACGGCCAAAATACGCGGTCTGATTGAAGATCATGCGATATACCATGCTGGCTCTCCTTTGAATGACGCGCGGGCGTTGCGCTCGGCGTATCTGCTATGACAATTCCTATCGTACCTCGAAAACTGGAAACATGCTGGGAAGGTAACGCAAACACAGCAGAGAACAGTTGCGGTATAGCGCTGTAGCATACAATCGCCCCCGCGGCCTTACCCCTACGAAAAATCCCATTTGTCACCGCGTAAGTTTCTTCATCGCAAGTCCCACAAAGCAGTACATGCCGTACCACATTATGAGCTGCCCCGCATCCCGCCGCCCTCATTCATCCCGCCAAAGTCCCATCCGCACGGGCTGAAACGGGACTTCGCTCGGACTAGACACTCGGACGACACCCCCATCCGGCCAAAATCCCGTTTGGCGCGGCGCGGATGCGACCATACACGGATGACGTGGCCAGAATGCTCATGCTGGGGACGATGCAAAGAGGCGATTTCATGCCTGCGCATCAATCAGACGCCCGGTTGCGCTCCGCTCAGGAATGATGCACGGCACTCGTCACCTTGATGGCGGTCCATGCGCCGCGTACGGCCAGCAATGCAAGCCATGCGGCGAACAGCAGCGAGCCGACACGCGGCGAAATCAGCCCGGCGATCAACGTGCCCAACGGCGCCGTCTGACATTTCCGCCCGCGCCACGCTTGCTCTTGCCTTCTTCAATCATGCTCACGGGTTTACTCTAGCGCGGGTAACGCCTTCAACCAGCACCGGGTGCAAATTACGGGTTGAAATCGCCGTTCTGGGCAATTCCCCGTGCCAAATCGCCGTTTTAAGGTCCAAAAACGGCGATTTGGCACGGGGAATCACGGATTGCGGCGATTTCAACCCGTAATTTCGGGAAGAGTGAGGGAGGGGGAAGAGACCGGGAGGAGGGAGGGTGCTGGGGGCATGCAGGACCGAGACGCATGCTGACCCTAGCCCACGCAATCGGGTAAGACCCATGACCCGCCCGACTTCTCGACCAGATGCAAGAAACCCGCCATCCCAATGTTTCCAAAGGGTGACGGGTTTTCCGTGGTGGCTCCGAGCGGCATCGATCCGCTGACCTAGCGATTTTCAGTCGCTCGCTCTACCAACTGAGCTACAGAGCCAGTGAACATAAAAACCCGGCGAAAACCGGGTCTTCACATTCCAGCGACCCCGGCCGGACTTGAACCGGTGACCTCCGCCGTGACAGGGCGGCGCTCTAACCAACTGAGCTACGGGGCCATATGCTTGTTTGCAAGCAACGAGTAGATATATTACAGAGTTCTGGGCGATATGCAACTTCGGCGTGTCGCAGCGCCCGCAGAGCCTCCCAGGCAGGCCCGAACACCACCGAGGATGAACCCGATTCCCAGTATTTCCAGCACTTCCCGCACCTACCCTATCAGCGCCGCCAACGGCATGATCGCGAGACTGGTGAAGGCGGAGTCGCCGTAATCCTTGTAGACACAATCGCCGTTGATGCAGTACGACCCGTTCCAGGTTTCCGGATGATTCACCATGTATACCCCCACCGTGATCGCAAGAATGATGGCGATGATAACGATCACGATGTCAATCGCACTGATGACGATGCCCGCTATGGCGAGCGCCTTGCCGCGCTCCTGCGTGCGGTTGATCTGCCGCAGGGCGATGATCGAGAGAATCAGTCCGGCCGGGCAGAACACGAACGACAGGACGAACCCGACAATCGACATCGTGTTCCATCGATCGTTCGGCGCATAGTACGCCGGCACGCCATAGGGGTTCGCGCCATACGGAGGATACGGAGGATATTGCGCAGCGCCATAGGGAGCCCCGTACTGTGGCTGCTGGGCGCCATACCCCGGTGCTCCATAGCTGCCGGTCTGGCTGTGCTGAGGCTGGCCATACCCTGGCTGGCCCGAGTACCCGGCCTGACCATAATCCGACTGGCCATATCCGGTCTGACCATACTCACCCTGACCATACGGCGGCACCTGACCATCCGCGGCACCGGCACCCGGAGCCCACGAACCATCGCCCGCCTGCTCATACCCGGCCTGCGTCGGCACCTGCCCGTCATTACCGTCAGTCGGCATGGCACTTGGCGTATTCGATGACATCTCAGGACTCCTTCGGTCGCTATCGTTCCCGCCGCCGCTCACCGCCCGGCGCTACGCCCAGTATATCCTGTCAACGCCTTCATCTCAACGCCAAGGCATCACAGCGCCATCCCCGAACCGGCGCAATACGATCGGACAGACCAGGGCCGACCGCACCGCCCCATCCGCAGACGAAGCGACGCGAACCGGCCCCGTATTCGGTCGAGTCACCATTCAGACGGCGGTACGTCCGGCCATAAGCCGACCGTCAACGCCCAGCAGCCCGACCGGCCACCTAGTCACCCGGCCACCCGTTCAGCCGACCTGCTTCCAGGTGGCGACGTCGATGTGGTGCTCGGGGTTGGCCTGCCACGCATCCCACGCGGACTTGACGATGTCCTCCACGTCGTACTTGGCATGCCAGCCCAGCTCCTCGTTGATGCGCTTTGGAGAGCCGATCAGGTGCGGCGGGTCGCCTGCGCGACGGGCCATCACGGCCTCGGTGAACGGCAGGCCCGTGACCTTCTTGACCTCGTCGACGATCTGGCGCACGGAGGTGCCCTCGCCGGTACCCACATTGAAGGCGTCGTACTTGCGCTCGTCGCGGTCAAGGTACTTCAGCGCGGCGATGTGAGCGTCGGCCAGGTCGGAGACGTGAATGTAGTCGCGCACGCAGGTGCCGTCCGGGGTCGGGTAGTCGTCGCCGAAGATGGCCGGCGCCTTGCCCTTCTTCAGGCGGTCGAACAGCATCGGGATGAGGTTGAGGATCGCGGGGTCCTCCAGCTCCACCGGACCACATCCGGCCACGTTGAAGTAACGCAGCGCGCAGAAGCGGATGCCGAACGGCTGCTCGCAGGCGCGGGCCATCCACTCGCCGAACAGCTTGGTCTGGCCGTAGGGGTTGATCGGCAGCATAGGGACGACGTCCTCGGGCACCACGTCGACCGGCGGCACGCCGTAGGTGGCGGCGGAGGACGAGAAGACGAGCTTCTTGGCGTTCTTGGACTGGGTCATGCCGGTGAGCACGTTGAGCATGCCGTTGATGTTCTGCTGGTAGTACCACAGCGGCTTCTCGACGGATTCGCCGACCTGCTTGCGCGCGGCGAAGTGGATGACGGAATCGACGTCTTCGGCGTCGAGGATCTCGGCGAGGCGGTCGCCGGCGCCCGGCGCGGCGATATCCATGCCATACAACCGCGCGCCTTCGATGCGGGCGGGCTTTCCGTAGCTCAGATCGTCGACGACGACAACGCGTTCGCCGGCTTGATGGAGCGCATGGACGACGTGGGCGCCGATGTATCCGCACCCACCGGTAACGAGAACTGTCATGTCTGTCCTTTCGTGACCGCGAGCATAACCATCGGCATCCGCGACGACTGACCATAACCAATGGTTAACGATAGTTGAATGTTTGATTATGCTCGCTTTTGTTATTTTTCCGAACAGTTTTATCGTAGCACATGAACATAAGAGAACAAAATATGTTCATTGAAACATTACCGACATTCCAGACCATGCACAGATGACAGGCGAGACGGCCCATCGAAGCACGGCGGCCACGAAGGAGGTCAACGGCCCCGGGATAATATGGCACATACCACGACCGACCAGAAACGAGGAAACCGTGCCAGAGCAGATCGAACAGCCGACTTTCACCCCGCGTCCGGTACTGTCGTTCGTGCGGCGATCCGGCCGTCTGGACGCGCGGCTGCAACGCGCGTGGGACAACTACGCCGACACGTATCTGCTGGACATCAACGCCGGCGAGGGGTCGCTGGACGTGCGCGACGACTTCACGCTCGACCGCGACACCATCGCCGTGACCTGGGGCAACGCCAATCCGCTGATCGTCGAAATCGGCACCGGACAAGGCGAGAACATCGTCGCCGCCGCGGCCGCGCACCCCGACGTCAACTTCCTCGCGCTGGAGGTGTACGACCCCGGCGTCGCGCACACGCTGCTGCTCGCCGGCAAGCAGCGGCTCGGCAACCTTCGCATCGCGCAGGTGAACGCGCCCGAACTACTCGCCGCGACCGCCCCCGGCTCCATCGCCGAGGTCTGGACGTTCTTCCCCGACCCTTGGCCGAAGATGAAGCACCACAAGCGCCGCATCGTGCAACCGCAGCTCGCGCAGTCCATCCACGGCGCGCTAGCCGACGGCGGGGCGTGGCGCATCGCGACCGACATCGAAGACTACGCCCTGCACGTGCACGAGGTGATGGACGGGCGCACAGACTTCCGCAACGCCGGCACGATCGCCGTCAGCCTGCCCACCGGGCACGTCGGCAAGGGCAACGCCGAGCTCGCCGACGACATGCCGCACGCCGATTTCACCGAATCGGAGCGATTCGACGACCGGGTGCTCACCAATTTCGAAAAGAAGGGACTCGCCGCGGGTCGGGTCATCCACGACCTCACCTATATCGCGGTGTGACGCCGATTACGGCGTGTCGCGGATTTGCATTATCGTCGCAGCTCACGTAATGTATATCGAGTTGTCAGCCCCCATCGTCTAACGGTTAGGACACCAGACTTTCAATCTGACAACGAGAGTTCGACTCTCTCTGGGGGTACTCACCAGCTCCGGGTTCCACGAGGTATCGTGGCCCGGAGTCTTTTGTTTCCAACGGTTTCAGGCCATCAGCTTGGCCTTCAGCTGCTCGAACAGGAAATCGCGCGGTGGTCGCTGCCACCAAAGATGCACCTAAGTCCCTCTCTCCCAGCATCTGACGCATGAGCGTGTCGTCCAGCAGGGACATCACGGGCACACCGAAGTAGTCGGCCAGCGCCGCGATGTCGGGGATACTCCACGTGTTCTTGTTCTTCATCTTCGCGCTGACTCCGCCCCTGGTCATCTTCAGAGGCTCCGTGAGCGCCGTCTGGGACAGGCCGTGCGCGGTGAGGGACGCGGAGCAGAGGACAAATTGTCCCGGAATCTTGGACAGAAAGTCACCCAATAGACAAGTGATAAACAATTCTCCCCTCATCCCCTTCGAGGATGCTCCCCTCAACGCCGAATCAGCCTCCACGAAGCCGGTCGCTGATCCGAAGCCCGAACCCGTTCCGGCGACCATGGCCGATCGCAAGGCCGTCCACTCGCTGCTGCTCGACAGGCCGTACGGCGAGATCGTCGCGACGATGGACTGGGCGTGCCGATCTACGGGGCGGCGCTGCTGCGCACCTCGTTGTGTCAGGAACACATCGAAGGCGTCATCTCGCAGGAGGCGTGCCCGGTATGCGCATACGACAAACGCAACCACACCACCCACGGCGTCGCCGGACGGCGCAAGGCGAAAGCCGGCGCGCAGGCAGAGGCGGTGCGGCCATGAGCGGGGACGGGCAGCATCTTGAGGCGCGGAAGAAGGCCAGCGAATGCCGCGACTTCCCGCAACCATGGTCCAACTACCTGTGGTCGCTGGAGTTCGAGCACCGTCCCGGCGACGCGAAGGCGTTCATCAGGCGCTTTGCGGCTGTTTGCTTATCTTGGTCGAAAATATCCTACCCAAAAAGCGCTCTTCTCTTACTCCCCCAACAACCCAACGGAGAAACCCCACCCACGAGAACAGCAATAGCGCCCAATTATCTCACCTTCTATTTCCTTCAAATAAGAACGGCGGGCTCCTTTGACAAGGAGCCCGCCATAATCCTTTTATCAGCCGCCACCAACGCGGTATGCGGTGCAGATATCGGGATCATTGACTTCGGAAATCATGAACGCTTCATCCTACATGATTCACCTCAGCTCGACCCTACTGCTTGTCGGCTTCCTCGGAGGCGAGTCGTCCTTCGAGCTGTTCGACGATGTGGGCGTGCATGTTCTCGTCGATCTTGACGGTCAGGAGGAAGACGACGAGGCTGGCGACGATGCCGGCGAGCGGCAGGTAGTAGGCGCAGGTCTTGAACGTGCGGATGTTCGCGGCGGTCATGTCGGCGGCGGTGGCGTTGCCGACCATTCCGGCGGCGACGACCACGAAGCCCACGATGCCGTTGGACAAGGCGCCAGCGATCTTGTCGAGCATCGGGCGCACGGAGAGGGTGACGGCCTCGTTGCGCTTGCCGGTCTTGAGCTGGCCGTATTCGATGGAGTCGGTCATGCTCAGGATGGCGGTCATCTGGATGGTCTGCGCGGGAAGGTAGAAGAGGACGAGCGCGACGATGACGACGGGCAAGTTCATGGGCGCGATGATGAACAGCGTGTAGCCGGCGATCATGAGCGCCATGCCGGCGGTGTACAGCCAGCGGCGCGGGATGCGGCGGTTGAGCACCGGGTAGAGGGGCGTGGTGCCCAGTCCGGTGATGACCGGGATGATGCCGGCGATGGAGAAGCTGTCCGGAGCTCCGAGCACGTACTTGAACTGATAAAAAAGTACGCCGGTGGTGGCGACGTTGGCCACGGCGTACAGCAGGTAGCTGAGGGCCACCCACAGGAGCTGGTCGTTCTGGGCGATGGCCTTGAACGCCTCGATGGGGTTGCCGTTGGCCTCGGCCTTGGCGCGCAGCCCGCCTTGGTTCTCTCGGGTGCCGAACGCGACGCTCCACGCGGTGAGCAAGCCGAGCACGGCGATGATGATGGCGAACGCGGCCCAGCCGGTGCGGCCCTGCTCCCATTGGCCGGTGAACTTCCAGGTGAACCAGCTGACGACGGGCACGACGATGACGGTGACGCCGTTGTAGCCGATGGATCCGGTGAACGCGCCGAGCGCGGTGTACGTGCTGCGCTCGTGCGAGTCGGAGGAGATCGCGGGGATCATGCCCCAGTAGGAGATGTCGCGCAGCGAGTAGATCACGTCGAGCAGGATGAACACGATGACGAACAGGACCATGAACACGCCGGTGTTCACGTCCACGAGGCCGAACAGGCCGGTGAACACCATGATCAGCAGGATGCCGGGCACGATGCCGCCGATGAACTGCCACGGGCGGAACCGGCCCCATCGGGTGTTCGTGTTGTCCACGAGGTTGCCGAGCAGCGGGTCGAGGAAGATCTCCGCGATGCGGATGACCACCACGAGTCCGGTGATCACCGCGATGAGGCGTTTGGCAAGCGTCTTGTCCACGTCGATGAACAGCGCGGTGGTCACGAACGTGATGAAGAACGTGCTCATCGTGTTGTAGAACGCGGCCTGGCCCAGGTTACCGAATGCGTATGCGATCTTCTGACCCGTGTTCCGCGTGGGCTGCGGCCTTCCGGTCGTTTCCGTGTGTTGTGTGGTGGATCCGCTCATGGTGTGGTGGCCTCCTTGCGACCTGTAAAGAATCCGTGCGCGTGAACCGCTCCGATCCCGCAAAGCGTGAGTATAGAACTTTCTTGAAAAAGTAGAAAACTATACCGCGTGTCGCAAATCATGCCAACGTTCTGCAACCGGCACTCCGTGTGGATGAGTAAGGTTTGAAGCCTGCTTGATGTGCTTGAATCTTAAGAAATCCACGTATTTTGCATGTTACAGGCCTTGTGCCGCGAAATGCTGGAAAGAATTTGCGCAATCAAGTAACAATATTTATCCTTGTTGTACAAGGAACCCGATTCAACGAGGTTCCCTCACTGCGGCGGCAACGACGCGACGCAATCCGATGCGAAAGCGAGGACATCATGAACACAACCGACGATCAGCGGAAGAACGGCGATCCGATCGTCTCCCCGTCCATACCGACGACGGCATGGCTCGCCGACCCGCGCGTGTACGCGGTTCACCGGCTCGACGCCCATTCCGATCATGCGTGCTGGTCTCGCTCCCCAGTCGACGGCGAGAGCACGAATCTCAGGCAGAGCCTTGACGGCGAATGGCGGGTCCGCGTCGAGACGGCGCCGACGGGTCGTTTCCCCGATGGGACGAGCGACGGGCCGGACTGGAGCAGCGACATGTCGCCTCTGTTCGCCGCGCCCGGATTCGACGATTCGTCGTTCTCACGCGTGCAGGTGCCCTCGCATCTGGAGACTGCGGGGCTGCTTGCCCCGCAGTACGTGAACGTGCAGTACCCATGGGACGGACATGAGGACCCGAAGGCCCCGGCCATCCCCGAGCACGGCCATGTGGCGGTCTACCGGCGCGAGTTCGACGCGGATGGCGAAGTCGCCCAGGCCGTGCGCGAAGGGCGCCCGGTGACGCTTACCTTCCAGGGCGCGGCCACAGCCATCTACGTGTGGCTCAACGGCTCGTTCGTTGGCTACGCCGAGGACTCCTTCACGCCCAGCGAGTTCGACGTGACGGACGCGATCAAGGTGGACGGCAACGTGCTGGCGGTCGCCTGCTACGAGTATTCGAGCGCGAGCTGGTTGGAGGATCAGGACTTCTGGCGTCTGCACGGCCTGTTCCGCTCCGTCGAACTCAACGCGAGGCCCGCCGCCCACGTCGCCGACCTCCATGCCGACGCCGACTGGGATCTCGCCACATCAGGGGGTTCGCTCTCGCTGGATGTGCTGATCGACGGTGCCGCGAACGCCGCGACGGCCGACTTCGCACTGCGGGACAAGAACGGCACCATCGTCTGGCGCACCGCCACGAAAGCGGACGGAACGCTGCACGCCGAGGCCGAGATCGATGACGCGGCGCCATGGAGCGCCGAACGTCCCGACCTGTACGAGCTATCCGTCACTCTGCTCGACGCGGACGGCAAGGTCCTGGAGACCGCTCGCACTCGCATCGGCTTCCGGCATGTGGCCATCGAGGACGGCATCCTCAAGCTCAACGGCAAGCGCCTCGTGTTCCGCGGCGTCAACCGCCACGAGTTCGACTGCCGGCGCGGCCGGGCCATCACCGAAGAGGACATGCTGTGGGACATCCGCTTCATGAAGCGCCACAACATCAACGCGGTGCGCACCTCGCACTATCCGAACCAGTCACGCTGGTACGAGCTGTGCGACGAATACGGCATCTACCTGATCGACGAGACCAATCTGGAGACCCATGGCAGCTGGAACAGCCCCGGCGACATCCCCGTGGGAACCTCCGTCCCCGGTGACGACGAGGCCTGGCTGGGCGCGTGCATCGACCGGCTGGACAGCATGATCCTGCGCGACCGCAACCATCCCAGCGTGCTCGTCTGGTCGCTGGGCAACGAATCCTACGCGGGCGAAGTCCTCAAGGCCATGAGCGCGCACGCGCACCGGCTTGATCCGGGTCGTCCCGTCCACTACGAAGGTGTCAACTGGAACCATGCCTACGACGGGATCAGCGACTTCGAAAGCCGTATGTACGCCAAGCCGGCCGAGATCCAAGACTGGCTCGAACACGGCGACGAACGGGGCGAGGCGAGCAAGCCGTTCGTCAGCTGTGAGTACATGCATGCCATGGGCAACTCGTGCGGCGGTCTGAGCGAGTTCATCGACCTCGAACGGTACGAGCGCTACTCCGGCGGGTTCATCTGGGATTACATCGACCAGGGGCTCGTCCAGCGTCTGCCCGACGGGAGCGAACGCCTCAGCGTCGGCGGAGAATGGGGCGACCGTCCAACCGACTACGAATTCGTGGGCAACGGCATCGTGTTCGCCGACCGCACGCCCAGCCCCAAGGCGCAGGAGGTCAAGCAGCTGTATTCGCCGGTCAAGCTCGCCCCCGACGGGCACGGCGTGACCATCGAGAACCGCAACCTGTTCGCCGGCACCGACGGCTACGTGTTCGCCGCACGGCTCCTCGAAGACGGGCATGAGATCTGGCATGCCGACTACCGTTTCGACGTGGCCGCAGGAGATACCCAACACCATGACATCGCCTTCCCGGACATCGACGCGGACGGGGATACGCGCGAAGTCACCTACGAGGTCGATCTCCTGCTCGCCGAAGCCACCGCATGGGCGCCGGCCGGCTACGAGCTCGCGTTCGGCCAACTCACCGGCACGCTCAACCCCGAACAGGACATCACCGAGACCAGCCATGACGACGACGGCCGCGCAACTCGCACGCTCAGCCGATGGAACGCCGGCATCCGCCGCGACGACGAGGAAATTCTCCTGTCACGCACTCAGGGAGGCATCGTCTCCTGGAAGCGCGACGACCGGGAAATGGTCATCCGTCGCCCCGAACTCGTCACGTTCCGCCCATTGACCGACAACGATCGCGGTAACCATTCCGGTTTCGACCGTGCCGCATGGTTCGCGGCCGGCCGATACGCCATCGTAACCGAAACGAAAATCCATGAAAGCGATGACGGTCTCGTAGCGGAATACCAGTACGAGCTTGCCGATCCGAACCACACGCCCGTGTCCGTCACTTACCATGTCAACTCCGATATGCGTATGCAACTGACCGTCGAATACCCCGGGAACGCCACTGACATGGCCAGTCTGCCCGCGTTCGGTATCGAATGGGAGCTGCCCGGCGAATACGATCGTCTGCGCTACTACGGCCCCGGCCCCGAGGAGACCTACCGCGACCGTGAGCAGGGCGGCAAGCTCGGCATCTGGGACGCCACCGCGAAGGCGAGCATGGCGCCGTATCTCATGGTGCAGGAAACCGGCAGCCACGAGGACGTCCGCTGGCTCGAAGCCACCGACATCCAAGGCCACGGATTGCGCGTCACCCAACGCGGCGACCGTCACTTCACGGCCAGCCTGCTGCCCTGGAACACCTACATGATCGAGGCCGCGCGCCGCCACGAGGACCTGCCCGAACCGCGCCACAACTACCTGCGCCTGCTCGCGGCCCAGATGGGCGTCGGCGGAGACGACTCCTGGGGAGCCCCCGTCCACACGGCCTACCAGCTGCCCGCCGGCAGGCCGCTCACCCTCGACGTGAACCTCGAACTCATCTGACCGGCAACGGGCGGCGGCATGCACCACCATGCCGCCGCCGGCCCCGCCTACGACGCGGCGATCGAGGCCACGGGCGCTGCGGCCGCGGACGGCACCGGCGAGGAGGCGTTCGAGCGCGCCGGCCACGCGGTCCACGGCACCACCCGCCAGGTCCTCTCGCTCATCACCAACCCGATGGACGTGATCTGCCGCAATATCCGCACCGTGCGCGAGAAGATGGCAACCCGCCCCGACATCCTCGGCTGCCACCTCGAAGGCCCGTTCCTCGCCCTCAAGCGCAAGGGTGCACACGAGCCGAACTGCCTCAAGGACCCGGTGCCCGAACTCGTGGACCGCATGCTCGACGCCTCGGGCGCCGACCTCGCCGCCGGCAAGCTCGGCTGCATCCGCCAGATCACCATCTCGACCCCATCGACTGGACTGCCCAACACGTCTGGTGCGCCGGCCGCCAAGTGGAGTAAACTCCTTCCAGCAAAATCGACGCCGGTGCCGCCCGTCTTCGAGACGACGTCTTACGCCTGAGGAACGAAGCTTGCGCGCGGCACCAGTTCGGTCGTCAGCAGGATGTGACGATGCACCCGCCGCTCATGCTTCAACCCATCGATCAGGGTGGAGAACGCCATGCGGGCCAACTCCCTTTGATCGATCGCATACGAACTCAGCGGCGGCGACGTGTACCGGGCGATCGACTGGTTGTTCACACTCACCACGGCCAACTCGTCGGGAACCTCCACGCGCAGTGCGTTCAACGCCTGCAACGCCCCCACCGCAAGCACGTCGGCGGCCACGATCAAACCATCGGGCATGCTGCCGGCCTCACGATGGTCAGCCACCAACTGCTCCGCGAGACGATAGCCGTTCTCCACGGTGAACGTGCCGGACGAATACACCAATCCGTCCGTTTCCAATCCCAGATGCGCGGCCCACTGACGGAACGACAGCTCGCGAATGTCCTCGGGATAGTCATGCATGCCCATGATGCTGCCCACGCCGCCGAGAAACGCGATACGACTGCGGCCCGCCGCGATCATCGCGTCCAAGGCGTCCAGCATCGTCTGCGACAGATCGGGACGCACGGAGTCGAACAGGCGCGGCGCCGGATTCGTGTCGATGCACACGCCATGCGGGAGCACCATATGCAGGGCGCGCAGGTCCGCTTCGGGAAACACCGTGGCTCCCACGGTGATGAACCCATCAAACTCCGTTGCGCGTTCCGTCAACTCGTGTATGGACCGGATGAACGTGAGCTGGTCCAATTCCAACGACTCCGCACGCTCCGCAAGAACCTTCCGCAGATCGGCGAAGTACGCGTCCTGCAATTCCTCCCCGGACGGAGGCGCATCCAACACCGCGATCGCGGGACGGAACACGTTGCGATACCCCATCTCCTCGCACACGCGCAACACACGCCGACGCGTCTCCTCCTTGATGGAGAACGACGGGTCGTTCAACAAGCGTGACACCGTGCTCTGCGACACCCCGGCCCGTCCCGCGACTTCCTTGAGCGTGGCCATGACATCCTCCCCGCAAACTTTAGTAAAGGGTTTTACTACAGCATAACCCGGGAAGGCGGGGTTAGCGGCATTGGCGGCGTGGAAGTTTACCCATGACTGGTAGACTGCACATGTCCCGGCAATAGGGGCAATGCATAGGGGGTGGCGGGCATGTGCAGCAACATTCCCGTCACCTTACGATTCTTATAGCGTGTCAGGTAAAAGAATTAGGATTCTCAATCCACCTTCCGGCCGCGCCTGCAGACTCAAATGGCCAATGATGGGGACTGTCTTTCGGAGTGTGTAACTGGCCTTAACTGGCCGGTCGTGTGGCCGGCCAGTTAAGGCCAGTTAAGGCCAGTTACACACTTCGAGAGACAGTCCCTAAAGCCAGAAAATCATTAGAATTAAGTGATCCGTATATTCCGAAATCCTCATCATCGTCGGCGGACACTATCAGCACGGCATCCTACTCGATTCATAGGCTGCCGTTTTCATTTATCAATGCTCTCACGAAGGGAGCGTAAGACATCTAGCGGCCACATCGAAGTAGGGGGCTTGATCGGACTGGCCATGCTGATCGGCTCCTCGTTGGTCTGCATGACGCACGGGCGGACGGCACGCCGTGGCGGTGCGGATGGCGCATCGTCCGACGGGCTGGCGCACGGTGTCTGTGTCGCCGACGTTGCTGATGTTGCCGGGGATAATAGTGGTGATGGCGTTGCCGGCGCGGGTTCGGGCGAATCCGGCGTCTGGCACAAGACCGTCATCTGCTGGCTCATCCTGGTCGCATACCTGTACATCCAATGCGAGAACTATGCGTTCGCCGCCCTGCCGCTCCTCGTGTTCGCCGCCTCGAAGGCGAGGCGCGAGCGCTGATTCCTCGCGGGCCGACGCATCGACGCGCCCCGAGAAGCATGCTTCTCGCATAGCGTGGCACCGAGGTCGTCGCTCTTCCGTTGGTTCTTATGGGATATAACGTAGCCTCGCCTTTTGGCAACTACGACTGTGTTTTTATCAATAATGTGTAAAACAAGCGTCGAAGATCGGTGTTCGTCGATTTTTGTGTATCATTGACTGCGGTAGGAAACATGAGACAAGGAGCGGGACGGATGCTGCTCAACTTCACTGTTGAAAATTGCCTGAGTTTCAAGAACGAGCAGGAATTCACCATGCTTCGCAAGAAACGTTCCGACTCGCGCGACGCGCAGGAACTTCGAAATCGAGTTTCCCCCGTCGCCGCCATCTACGGTGATAATGCGGCCGGCAAGTCAAATCTTCTGAAGTGTATGAATTTCTTCTCGAATTTCGTGCGTAACAGTTTCTCTCCTCGTGATGGCATCAGCACACAGCCTTTCCTGCTAGACGCCGAAGCCGCTGGAAGACCATCGACGTTTTATATGGAATTCATCGCTGAAGATGGGAACCGATACCAGTACTGGTTCCGTATCAACGCCCGCAGGGTGCTGGAAGAAGTCCTATGGATGTTCCGCGCCGAAACCAACCGTCGCACCGTGATATTCGAACGGGAGGCGGGAAAGAAGACCAGAATCGGCTCCCAATTTCATAATGTAGGGAAAATCGCCCATCTTGTTCGGGAGAACGCGCTACTTCTGTCGGCTGCGGCCGCCCTGAACATCGAGAGCGTGCTACCTGCGTACAACGTCATCGCCAATGGTGTCCGGTATTATCCAGCCGTTGATTTTGATAAATTCTTTCCAGTCTTCGTGCATCGCGTCCGAGACGACCCACGTCGAGCCCGACTGCTGTCAAACCTGATCAGAGTGGCCGATTTAGGCATAGCCAACGTTGATTTCGAAGAGACAGACGCTCCGGAAGAGCTTGTGGAAGAACTGCGAAAACTTGAGGAAAGCGGAATCTCGAAAAGCCTGGTTCCAACGGTCGATTCGTCATTGGATGATACCGGCGCATCGCTTTCCCGCCAATATGTCGTGCCGCAGGTACTGTTCTCTCACCAGGGGAAGGGTGTCATTCGTCAGCTTTCTGAACAGTGGGAATCACAGGGCACGAAAAATGTGATGTTACTGCTTGACTGGGTGCTTGATTCGCTGGAACGTCCTTCAATCACGTTGCTTGACGAACCGGATGTCAGCATCAGCACGAGTTTGTTCTCTGAAATCATCAGATTGTACCGCAACCCGGTGACGAATCCAAACAACTCGCAACTGATTTTTACCACGCACAATGAGACGTTGATTAATGCGTCGGGAGCTGATGACCGGGTGCTGGACCGAGACCAGATATGGATTGTAAAGAAAGACTCCAACACCGGTGAATCGACACTGAATTGGTTGATGGATTGGAGTCCGAGCGACAGGGAGAATTACGGGAAAAACTATCGTCATGGTGTATATGGCGGTCTCGCACAGCCGAACCTGTATGAAACCATGAAGCGACATTTCGTGCATATGGGGGATGACGGCGAGGAGGGTCAGAGCCGATCGCGCGTTTCCCCCATCGGATGCAAAACGAGCGAGTAAGCCAATGGCTTCCAAAGGAGCGTAACGATGGTGCGCAAGCCAAATGCCGGACACCGGGCGAACAGGAAGCCGAAGAACAAGCGGTTTCTCATATACAGCGGCGGTATCGTCACGGAGATGGAGTACTTCAAGTACGTCAGGCAACATCTATTCGGAAAATATGTGAGGAGTCTCCGAATCAAAAGCGGGGAACGGTCCGATCCGGTTCGTATGGAAGCCGACGGGTTCGACCCGAAGACTCTTGTGGACGAAGCGGCAAAGCTGCTGCAGGAGGACAAGAGAGATGCAAAAAGGGAGTCATACGACGCATTTGCCGTTGTGTGGGTGATTACGGATGTGGATGATTTCGGCGACAAACTACGTGAGGCCGTGAACGAAGGGCATCGCAGAGGGATTGAAGTGATTATTTCCAATCCTTGCTTTGATGTGTGGCTGATCGACCATGTGCGGTCTTGTCCTCGGTCGTACACTCAGACTGCGGAGTGCGAGAAGTTGGCGAAACAGCTCGGACTGATTGATATGAGCCGAAATCCCAATAATCCCAAACATATCAACTTTGACAGGATAGTCGGAAAATACCTCAATGCTACCAAGAACGCGCAGCAACATATGGACGATGATCGGCAGCAGCGGACACGAATCAGCAATCCGAGTGGGGAGTACGCGCCGTGGACGGATGTTCCGCACGTCGTGGATACGTTGATCGATGAGTATAGGAGACTGATCGACGACGGTGAAGAGGGTAGTGCCCGAAAAGTTGCGCACTTTGGATCATGGCCGTCCATGGAGCGATGA
>OBZZ01000194.1_pt1 | contig 54529 bp, 49 predicted proteins | sample 1501451 | NCBI WGS metagenome assembly OBZZ01 (sample SAMEA2580274, study PRJEB22360) | human gut metagenome | biome: human gut; feature: human-associated habitat; material: faeces | place: Denmark | collected 2008/2010
TATCATTTTGGTGCAAGCGTAATTCATGGATAGCGTAGCAATATTTTGCGCTTACTCTTTATCATCATTATCTTCCGTAAATTCCAAAAGATAATTCGGAGAGGTTTGAAGTATATCACACAAACTTAACATCAATTGCATACTTGGCATTTTTAATCCACTTTCCAGTTGCCTAATATAGCCATGATTTACATGGCAAGTATCAGCTAACTGCTGATAGGTAAAGCCATTTTGTTTTCTCTTTTCTTTTAATTTTTTTCCAAATCTTTTTATGTCCATATTCCTCACCACTACTTATAGTTGCGTTTGTTATCTTTTAGTATATATATCATTAGTTTTTTCACTAGACCACTATTTTATAACTTGTGATATATATCAGATAACATATATACTATTATGAAGAATATTTTTATTTTAAAACAACTTTTTTGGTTTTTCCCTAAAAAGGCTGCCGAACTATTACTTTAGTACGGCAGCCCAATGCAACATTTTTTTCGCAATCATTAAATACATTTAACAATTTGCTCTATACTCGTCTCTTCAATCCAATTAGAAGGCGTTTTAATACAATTTAAAATAGCATTATTCTTTTTCTTCAGTTCTTTATCAAACTCTATTTTCTTTAAGTACATCTTCATTAACAATTTATCCTCTGTTGATAGTTTATTAAAATCAAATCCTCCTCTCAAAATAAAAGTTTTAACATTTTGATTTAGTTTCTTTTTCTTTAGAAATCCAAATATCTCATCTTTATTAACTTCTTCTGGCGGAGTTGCCCCTACTGCAAATAATATTAAGTTCGTATTCAAAAGCTGTTTTTCATACTTGTTCAAAAACTTTTTATATCGTATACCACCGGCATATATTCCTGTTCCTAAAACAATTGTGTTGTACTGACTTAATAACTGTTCATTTAATTCTCCAAACTCTATAAGATCGCCATTTTTCTTTTTAGCAATCCACTCCGCATATTTTTTGGTTGAACCATATTTAGAATAATAGCAAACCAAGACTTTCATATGATTTCTTCCACCACCTTTAATTAGTCTTTTCTAATATAAGTTTTAATAGTACTCCACCAATGTAACTATAAAGTATACATAAATAAAGTCGCTCCCATAACCCCGTATTTCCAATAAATGTCATCACATATGTCTCTCGTTCAGAAACAACTTGAAGTATAAATACAGCTAATGCACATATAAATGCTAATATTGAAATAGCAAATATTAAAAAGTTACCTTTTTTGAGAAACGTACATCCCAATAAAATTGGAACAAACATCAAAAGAAAAAAAGAAATAACAACTGCTATAGCATGTATTTTAGCTGAAATTGTAGTAAATGTTTTTGTCATTTCTGAGGGAAATATCCCACATAATATACATCCCAAAATAGCATATATAATTATAATAACAATGGCTATCTTAAAAGTTCTGTCTGTACACAAATTTCTTAGTCTAAAAAGCATATATGTTGTATAGCTACCATAAATAATTAACCATAATCGATATATAACAGACAATATCCCATTTTCCTTAGCTCCTACCGCACTCATAACCATTTTTAAAGAATTGTAATTCGCTATTCTATTTCCTAAAATATATGGAACGACAAATTCACCAACGCACAACAATAGCCAAAATACTATAATTTCTTTCTTCATATATCCTCCTAAACTTTAACGTTAGTCAAAAAGTTCCAAACCCTTTTAACAATTCATCAAATGTAGAATAATATTTTGTATTTTGTGAATAATTTACCATATATTTTGGCTTTATTGAAATTTGAGAGCTTAATAATTTTTTTCTATCAAATAAACTTCCTATAGGACATGCTTTTAGCAAACAATTTATTGAAAGAAGTTCTGAAAGTAATTCTGAATACTTTTCTATTTCTTCTCCATTTAATTCTGTTTCTACCTTGATAATCAACCTCTTAGCATTTTTAATAATTATCCAATATGGCGTAATAGTTGTCCCCAGAATTTCAATTAAACTATTTTGCAATTGAGCCATTGTAATTAATTTCCCGTCACATACAATCGCATCTTGATATCTACCATAATGTTCGATAATTTCATTCTTATTGCCACAAATACAATTATGATTTGAAATTTTTCTTCCTAAATCCTCTGTATAATATCTGATAAGAGGCATTGCCTCTAATGTCAGATTAGTAATAGTAATTATACCTATTTCCCCATCTTTAACAGGTTGCTTTGTTTGAGGATTTAAAATTTCAACATAAAAATTATTAGTATCAATATGAAGTTTCCCTTTTTCACATCCTGCTGCTATCATTCCGCATTCTGTTAATCCATAGTGATCATAAATAGGTTTACCCCAAATTTTCTCTATCTGCTTTTTTCTTTCTCTAGTTAATAATTCTCCTGCTGTATAAAAAGCTCTAATATCTGGAAAATCCTTTTTAGGATCATATCCCATTTGTTTTGCGGTTTCAGCAAGCATCAGCAACTCCAATGGCATACATGCTATAATTGTAATGTGTAAATCAAGTAATAAGTTAATTACTCTTGTATGAGGTGTTACTACTCCTCTACTATCTATTGGTACTGCAACTGCTTTTTTTTCTTTAACAATAGCTTGTAATATATGAGCTGGAAATGACAATGCATATGGATAACGTATAGCTACTATATCAGTTTCTCTAAATTCTAGCCCCCCTCTTTTCATCTCTTCACACCAGACATCATAGTCATTTTTTGTTAACCATGTTGAAATACTTTTTCCTGTTGTTCCTGATGTTTCATGATATTGTATTACTTCTTTAATATCAACTATCAAATTCCCATAGGGAGAAACATCTCTTAATTCTTCCTTGGTTGTTATTGGCAACTTATTTAAATCAGATAATCCTTTTACATCCCCTACATCTAAAAGTTTATTTTTATATAATTTACTTTTTTTAGCATTTTCTAAAATATTACTAAACATATCCTCTCTTTTATTCTCCATCTAGCTTTCCTTCCATATCTAATTGGTATTACTTTTCTGTAATTTTTTCCTGAATTTTTACACCGACATGTCTTCCTGGATCACTACAATGTCCTAAAACTTTATCTCCTGGCTTCAAATCAGTAATATTTACTGGCTCTCCTTTAGGATTAAATACTCTCATATGCCAATCATCTTGCATAATTACTTTTATTTCTGTTTCTTTATAACTCGCTACTATTAGTATTAAAGGTCTAACTTCTGTCTTTACTCTAGCAATATTAACTGTTCTACTTTCTCCATTTGTACTAACTGCCAGTACTTTACTTCCTGCTTTTAAGTCTGAAATATATTCCACAATATTTTCTGGCCCCCATACATAAGAAGAAACTGTTCCTGCATTGACTCTAAATGGTCTAGTATTCATATATGGCAAATAATGTACCTCTGAACAAACTAGTAAACCACCATTTGAAGTACATCCAACAATCATCCCTTCTGTTTTCTCCATGATTGCAGTTGTATCTAAACAAGCTCTTTCTCCTAATTCCAAATGTCTGATTTCCTTAATTTCACACTCAACTATATCAACCTTTTTCTCTTCTCTTTTTTTCATTTCAACCCCTAATTCTGAAATAATATCAATTGAATCAGTTTTCAAAACAACACCTGTCGCACCAACTTCCATTACTCCCATAGAAACTAAAGCATCTGGAATATCAGTAACAACTTTCAAAATTTTTATAGTCTTTTTCTGTTGTTTTGCTAAAATTAATTCTAGAGGAATATTCGTTGTATCTTTAAATTCGATAATTAAATAATTGATATCTAAGTCTAATTCCGCAGCCTTTTCCATACTTTCTTTATCATCAACACGCATATAATAGGCAACTTCTTTTCCTATATTTTTAGCTATTTTATATTTATCAATGCTGTCAACAATTACAATATCTGCCTTTTTGTATTTTTCGATTTCCTTATTTTCTTCAATATTAATAGCTTTTTTTATCCTATTAGAAATTTTGATATTTTCTATTTCTTCCGGTTCAACAATTACTGTTTCATATCCTCTATTAGATGCGTCTAAAATAAGTGATACACTTTTTCCTTTCAAACCTCTTCCATCAAACCATAATTCTTTTTTCATTATTCTATACTCCTTAATTTATTTAAATCATATGTATTAATATAGTCACTCACTCTTTCCGAAAAATTTAAAGAATGTTCAAATATACATTCGTCTGAATTTGCAGAATAGTAATTCCCATCCGGATATATAATCATGCTATTTCCAACCAACGCTTCTTCAGAATGGTATTCGTTGCCAACACTATTACTCAACATAATATATTTTTTCCATTCCATAGCTCTTGCTTGTGCAGCAGTAATGAAAAAAGAGGCCGGAAATTTAATATTTTCATTATCATCTTTACCATAAAACATATTTGGCGAAATGATTATATCAGCATTTTTATCCTCTAATTCATAAAGTGTTTCTGGAAATAAAATATCAATTCCAATGCAAAAAGCCACTTTTCCAAAATCTGTTTCAACAACTTTAAGTTTATCCTGATTTTTAATAACAAACTTTTCTTCTTCCTCTAATACGTTTCTTCTATTTTGTTCTAAAACAATATTTCCACTTCTATCAATAAGAAAACCTTTACTATAAGATGTAATATAATCCTGACGTGCTAACATGGCTCCAGCAATATAAACCGAATATTGTTTTGCTTTTTCTTTCAGCTTTTCAAAATATTCATTTTCAAATTCTAATGGGATATTCATTGGTCCGTATGCATAGCCTCCAACAATTTCATCCGGCAAAATAAGAAGATCCCTCTTTTTAACACAGGCCTTATCAATCATCTCATATACTCGTTCAAAATTATCCTCTACAATAGAATCGTCAAATGGATCTGCTTCAATCCTAGCTTGGATAAAAGCAATATTGATATTTTTTTTCATAATTTATCTCCTTTTCTTTTTTCTATAAAAAGTTTAGCCGGCTTTAAACTCTTTACATAAGGTAGACAGCAGGACTCGAACCTGCATCTTTCTTTTCCTATGAACGCCTTCTCCCGTTAGGCTACGTCTACCATATCAGGTGGACGGCAGGACTCGAACCTGCATCTTTCTCTTTCTAAGAACGCCTTCTCCCGTTAGGCTACGTCTACCATATCAGGTGGACGGCAGGACTCGAACCTGCATCTTTCTCTTTCTAAGAACGCCTTCTCCCGTTAGGCTACGTCTACCATATCAGGTGGACGGCAGGACTCGAACCTGCATCTTTCTCTTTCTAAGAACGCCTTCTCCCGTTAGGCTACGTCTACCATATCAGGTGGACGGCAGGACTCGAACCTGCATCTTTCTTTTTCTAAGAACGCCTTCTCCCATTAGACCACGTCACATTTTTTACACTTTAATTTGATAAAATAAGTGTTTATAACTTCCGATTGGACATTTTAATTTTTTCTTATTATTGAGTATTTCAATCAATGTACTTCTGTTTAAATTTCCTAATTCTCCTTTACCATTGGAAAATATAAAACATGGGTATACATTCCCTATCTCATTTATAGAAATTTGATTGTTTATTGCATCACACTCTAAGTAATGAGTCCGTTGTGTGTCACTAACCATAAAACTGTTTCTGTTTTCATACCATTGCGGCAGATCAATACTAATGTTAAAATTAGAATATTTTTTGTTTGTTAATATTTTATAAACCGCTGTTTCAAATTTCTCCAGTTCTAAAATATCTGTTTCTTTTATTGCAAATTCATTGTATAATTTTTGGCCTCGTCCCGCACTATTAAACCAATCGATATTTACAGTTCTAACCCCCATTTCATATAGTCTTTCAATAGTATCATATAAATAGAATACATTTTTTTTATTTATTACCATACTTACTCTTGTATAAAACCCCATTTTTACAGCGTTCTCAATGGCTTTTATTGCATGTTTACATGAATTTGGCCTCAAAGCATTATGTATATCTTCATGAAATGAATCTAAAGAAATAGCTATTTTTTTCAATCCTGCCTTCTTAATTTTCTCTAGTTTTTCTTGTGTAGCCAGAATACCGTTTGTTACAATAAGCAATTCTTTTACGCCCGAACTTGTTATGTACTCTACAATTTCTTCTATACCTGGATATAATAATGCCTCCCCTCCTTCAATATGAATACACTTTACATTCATCTCTACTAGTTGTTTTATTGCATTTTTCCAAAATGAAACTGGTAATATTTCCTCAATTTGAGAATCAGATTCCGTAAAACAATGTAAACAATGCAAATTACATTTTCTTGTTATATAAATATGTACATAATCAATAGTTCTTTCTTGTTTATTTTTTTTCGTATTGTTCATATATATATTCTTTTACAATCCTTTCTATTTGTTTTACAATCTCACTATTTTTTTCTTCTATCCGTAGATGAATATACTTTTTAGATCCACCTATATTTCTCACATTCATAATATGATTTCTAAGTTTATCCATTAATATTGTGCCAGATAAATTCCTATCATTTATTGTAATGGAAACTATATTTTCTAAAATATATATAGAAATATCACAATCATCACTTATTTTTTCTTCATTTATTAGCCGTCGAAAAATTTTTTTCATTTCACCTGCAGCACAAATATTAAATATTGAAACCACTTTATCATTTACATTAAAATTTTTTCTTTCTAATTTTTCCTTGTTTTTTTCTATAGATAAAGCAATTTCTTTTCTTAAGTTTTCATATCCTTTTATTTTTTCAATAATAATATCGGATTTTTCAGAACTTTTTCCTATTTCTCCATAAATTCTAAATAGTTCTTTCATAGCTTGAGCTGCTACTCCAAACTCCTTATCTTGTATACAATCAAATTCTATTTTACTATCTTTTTTTCCGTTTCCGAGTAATATTATATTAGATAAATCTCCTGTATTTTTTGCATGTGTTCCTGCACATAATGTTTTGTCAAAATCTCCTATAGAAACTGTTATTATGTCATTTTCAACCTCTTTATATACAGGGTATTTTCTTAACACTATATTTTGGAATTCCTTTTCAATATCAAACAACCACTCTTTCTTGATAGGTTGGGCAAATGTTATGCTCCCTCCTGATACATTCATGTCTGCGGAAATAGTGTTTATTTTATACTTATTAAATACAATTCTTGCTAATATGTGTTGAGCAGTATGGAGATTTGATAAGTAATTTCTTCTTTTTTTGTTAATTATAGCCTTAAATTTTGTTCCAATCGGGATTTTAGTTTTTCCTTCTATTGAATGCCAAATTTCTCCATTATACTGATATACTTTTTTCACTTGATATGTATCATTGTTTATTACAATTTCTCCTATATCGCAAGCTTGATGGCCACCCCCAGGGTAAAAAAATGTATTCTTGAAAAGGTAATTTCCATTACTATTTTTTAAAATTTCACTCTCAAATTCCATTATTTCATCTTTATTATATTCCATTTTACTCTTTAACTTCCCCCATAATATATTCATTTACATATTCTATGTCTCTATTTTCATGAACAATCATTGACAAAGCTTTTATGAGTTGTTTTGGATTTTCATCCTGAAATATACGTCGTCCAAATGATATACCCGCCGCACCAGCATCCATTATTTCCTTAGCAAGTTTTAAAGTCTCAATTCTAGATGAATGTTCTCCTCCTGCTGCTACAATAGGAATAGTAACTCCCTCTATAGTTTCCTTTAATGATTGAAAATCTATATATTTAATTTTTACTATATCCGCACCAATTTCCTGTGCCAATCTTGCCGCCATTTTTACATTTCGACCGTCTTCTTTATTTGTACCACCTCGCACATACATCATAGCCAATAAAGGCATTCCCCATCTAAAACACTCATCTGATATTTTTCCAACTCCCTTTAACATATCAGCTTCATATTTGTCTCCCATATTAATATGAACGGATACAGCGTCTGCTCCCATTGCAACAGCACTTTCCACACTTCCAACTATAACCTTGTTATTAGTGTCGGGAGATAATAAAGATGAATTACTTAAATGCATAATAATTGGTATATTGCATTTTGAAATAATCTCTATATTGTTCAATTGACCTTTACACAAAATAATTCCATTTACTAAATTCTCCTTATATTGCTGAATTGTATTAGAAATCTTTTCTATTCCATCAATGGGTCCAACTGTTGCCCCATGATCCATTGGAATGAGCAACGTATGATTACTTTCTTTATCAAATAGTCTATTCATTCTTTTAATTTTTCCGTACATATCTTTCCCCCCTTATCAAACCATAGCTTTGTAGATTGGAGTATCAATTAAATATTTACATCTTTTTATACTACAATTATCTTTTTCTATATATGGCATAGCATTAATTGCGTAACTTCTTATTTCACTACTTTCAAATCCGTTATCAATTTTATCTATAGCATATGAATATAGCTTTGTTAAAGCTCCCAGTAATGTTATATCTTTTCCTCTACCAACAATTTTTAACGTTTTCACACCAGCATCATATAATTTCTGGATTGAACATAAAGAACAATCTGTTCCCGCATCAAGATAATTAGAGGATATTAGTTTTTCTGTTCTAGAACATGCATTATACAATCCCCTACATGGCAATCCTACATTAATATTTTCTCCCGATTCATGATATAAGAAACAAGCTCCATTACTATTTGAACAACCAAAATGGGCAAAAACTCCTATATCTAACGATGTATTAGCTGCTATTTCGCTTATTTCACTTAGCTTTAAATGATGGGGTAAATATACTTCTTTAATATTTTGTTCTTCTAACCATTTAACAAATTCTAAATTGTATGCTTCTGTAAAAACACTTGCTATATAACGTACTGGATAATTTTCAGAAGCAAGTAATAATATACTTTCAATAGATCCTAAAATAATTGAATCCACCCCAGCTTTTAATCCCATTTCAACATAATTAATATAAGATGTAATCATTTCATCATACATAATAGGCATATTAGCAGCAAAAGAAACTTGAATTCCTTTTGAATGAGAATACTCTACAATCTCTTTTAATTCATTGTATTCTACTGTACAATTTTTTCCATCCCATGTTGTTTTCCCTCTTCCCCCATATGTTAAGTTAGCCATATCTTTTGTTTTCAAACCAACATATAATTCTGTTGCACCCAATTTTATTTGAGTTATTGCATTTTTTAGTGAATTAACTGGACATTTTATATTCATTTTTTTCATATTAACACCTTCTTTTTGTCTTTAAATCTCTACAATTTGTAAGACAGTATCTTTCTCAGATAATTGTTCTGTTTTTCCTCTTATTTGTTCTGGAATAATTCGAAATTGAATATTACCAAATACATAAATATCGCTATACAGTTTCGAAACATTGGGGGCCTTTACAAAATACGGAAATTTTCCGGAATTATAATCCCACATTTTATCCATATCTATTTTAATAATTTCCGAACATTCTTTCTTGCAAAATCTACTTTCTTTATTTTGAACTTTCATATTCATACAAACACGTGAATATCCGGCCAACATGTATTTTTCAAATACACTGATACGTATGTCTTTCAATTTAATTTTTTCAACATGATTCAAAACCTCGCAAATATTCGGCACTTCGATTTCTCTAATTCCTAACTGTTTAAAAAAATCAATTCTTAATATGCTATTGTTATTAACTTGCATATAAATATTTTTTAAACTTTCTGATTCGGCTCTCATAATATTATCAAATAAGGTATTTTGCATCGCACTCCATGAAATGGTTGAACCTAATACCAAATGTCTAAATATAATATTGCTTTTTTTTAACCAAATTAGAATGCCTATATCATTTATGACCAATTGAAAATTATCTTCATTTACTGTTTTAGAAAGTGTTATTAAATAATTCTTGAAGTCCACTAAATGTTCCTGTGGAATTCTAGGTGTATACAAACGTAATATTTTATTATTTTTTTTAATTCTTTCAAAAATTTTTATTAGACTTTTCACATTAGGAAGAAATCTAAAACATCCCATATGTCCGATCGCAATTATATCAATATTGTTATCACAAATTTTTTCTGGGATTTGATTATAATCTAAATAGTATTTTCCTACCATTCTGTAATCTCCTCTAAAATCACTTGATCTTTCAATTCTGAAAATATTTGTTCTATGTCTTTAGATTCTATTTTATATGCAGTAGAAATCTCTATCTCAAATTTTCTACTGTTGTTTTGGAACACTTCACATACTATACCGTTTTCACGTTGTGAATAATTTGTGTCTTTTAAATGCATCCTGATTTTCTCTTGTAAATTCTCATTTTGTTCATCTCGATAACCAACATAATTGAATTTCAAGAAATTAGGCGTATACAATTCACCTATCGGCAAAAGCAATTTAAGAAACTTAGAAAATTTCTTTTTAAGATTTTTTTTAAATATGATACTTGTAATATTAATAACATTATTTCCTAAATATTCATTTACATATTTTATATTATCAATACTTTGATTCATATTTTTTGTGTCAATCAGAACCGGAACAACGTCTATAAATTCTCCTATAACGTCTAAAAAAGAAATATTTTTATAATTTCTGCCACGATTTAACATGCATATTGGAAGAAGATTAGATCCAGTTAATTTCGAAACTAACTTGCAATAAATCTCCAAAGAATATTTTAATGTATCCAAATCATTTGAGATATTTAAACACTTTATCTTAATTTTTCTATTTGCCTTTTCAATCAAGCTAATATTCTTATAACACTCAACAATTGATCCACTAAATTTCTGCATATTTAATGTTTCTATCAATTTATTTTCGTCACAATTTTCTTGTAACTTTTCTTCCACATATGTTACATAGTTCCAAAAATCCTGATGAGGTTCTTTTACTACATAATTCTTAAATGTTTTTTGTAAGATTTCATAGCTTATCGCATCATATATCAAATGATCTGCGAAAAATAAAATATAATGTTCATTAAACGATTTTTTTATAATCATAGGTAAATAGGGTAATGCTGCATATGTTTTATATTCTTTATTGTAATCAATATAATAATATTTTTCATAAATCCTATATAGGATTTCTAGTTGTTTACTTTCCTCTATTCCATGTAAATTAATTATAGGTATTTTGATATTAGGATTATATGCTTTTTCAATCCATATCCATGAACTTCCCTCCTTTTTAGGAAAGCTTCTCAATAAAGACTGCGTTTTTATTAGTTCTTTTAGAGCATCAACTATTTTTTCAGATTTAGTTGTATTTTTTATGATTAAAATATCTCCTATGTACCTATTTGGTACTAATACATGTCCGCTTTGCATCCCACTAAATGGATATCTTCCTGTTTCTGATTGTTCAAAAATACTATTTCTAAATTTTTCAATATTTGATTCTAATTGAGATAATATCTCTTGTTTTGTTTCTATATTTGCTTGATTTAAGTCTGCTCCATTCAGCTTTACGACCTGAGGATATAAATTGGGTACAAAATCATTTTCTATATAATCGAGAATTTTTTTAGGTTCTACCTCTTCTGTTTCAATAAGTAAACTATTTGTCCCATCTTCCCAAACAATTTTTCCTGATATATGTTTTTTTAATTCTTGCAAACAGCTATACAAACTTTTATCATTGGAAAGTTCATTTTCTATATAATTAGATATATTTTTAACAGTTGTTAATGAATTAATGTCTCTAAAATTGATCCTAATATGAAAAATTTCTTCTAATTCATACATGATAGAAATCAATTTCAGTGAATCTATACCAATATTTTGTATTGGCATATTTACATCAGGTATTTTTTCGTTAATTATATTTTCAAAAATAGTTGTTACCTTTTTTTCTATTTCTGACATATTTCGAGGCAAACAAAGTTCTTCGTTATTTGTCTGGATTTCTAATAACCTAGCTCTATTAACCTTTCCGTTTGGCAAATGGGGCATTTTCTCTATTGTAATTAACTGTTTAGGTATCATGAATGATGGTAATTTTTCATTTAATAAGTTCCTTATATTTGCTTTATTTATGTTTTTCCCTACAATATAAGCAATTAAATATTTTTGTCCTATATTATTCTCTTTAACAATTACTGCTGCTTCTTCAATCTCAGCAATCCTCAATATTTGATTTTCTACTTCACCTATTTCAACACGATATCCATTGATTTTTACTTGGTTATCTTTTCTTCCAACAAATGAAATATTTCCATCGTATATTCTTTTTACCATATCTCCTGATTTGTACATCCAAAATTGTTTATTAATTTTCTGCATACCAGGAGACACAACTTTTTCGCAATATTCATTATTTAAATATGCGGCAGTTCCCGGTGATTCAATCCATTCTTCACCATTTCCCCCTACTGGAGCTAAGTTTCCCCAACGGTTTACTATATGACATTTAACATTACTAATAGCAGTACCTAATAAAATTCTAATATTCTCTTCCTCAAATTTGTACACATTTGCACAAACACTCGTTTCCGTTGGTCCACATTCCGAATATAACAAAACGCTTTCCGTATTTTTAAAATGTTCAACAACAAGTTTATAAGGTACAGCCTCTCCTGCCAATGTTATGCTTTTCAACTTATTAATTGTTTGTGGAATATATTGTAATAATAACCTGTAATAATTTGGCAACATCATCATATGAGTAATTTTATAATTTTCCAAATACTCTTTCATTCTTTTTATATCAAAACGTTCTTCATTATCTAGCAAACACAATGTTGCCCCACTTATTAAAGCTGTAAAAATATCTTCCACCGAACTGTCAAAACTAAACGATGGTAATTGTAAAATGACGTCACTATTCGTAAACTGATAATATTTTTTCCTCCAAATTAATGTATTAACTATATTCCGATGTTTAACAACAACTCCTTTAGGTTTCCCTGTGCTGCCAGATGTAAATATAATATATGCATTATCACTAGATATACAATTACTTTCCTTTTCATTCAGTCCTACTCTTTCTTCAAGTTGTAAGTATATACATTCGCATTCAGTGGAAGTAATTGCAGTAGTTCTCTCCTTTTCTTCAATAATGTATCTAATTCCACTTTCTTTAATCATATATTTCAATCGTTCTATTGGATAGTCTGGATCAAGCGGAACATAACAACAACCACATTTGAGAACGGATAACATACTGATAATCATTCCAATGCCTCTTGTCATGTAAATACCTATGGGTTCTTTTGAAACTTTATATTTATCGCTTAGCACATCTGCAAAATTAGATACTTTATTATATAATTCTTTATATGTAACTTTTTCATTTTTATAAATAATTGCCGTCTGTGACGGATAGTTACACACTGTTTGTTCAAATAGACTATATATTGTATGCTCTGAATCATATTCAGCATCTGTATTATTACATTGTTGAATAAATTTCATTTCTTCATCTGAAATAATTTTTAAATCCTTCATTTTAAAATCTAATCTGCTTTTTAATATAGATTCCAAAATCTGCTCAAAATTTTTAGCAAACCATTTAATATATGCCGATTTAATGCAATGGCCCAAATAACTTATAAAGATATCTCCAAATTCAATATTTGTAAAATCTATAAAAATAGCATATTCTTCTGAGTTTTTCCATTTTGAATAATCTCCTTCTAACAAAATGCATATTTCAGATTCAAAACCATTCAAATCGTTATCTAACTCCAATAAATTTTTATTGCTTTTTTCAAGCAATTCAGTTATTGTTAAATCTTCTTCATTGCATATTCTCAACGCAAATTTTTTATTTTTTATAATCACATGAATCAATGAATCAGGATGATTTGTATAAAATTGCACTAATAACGAAACTGCAAGTAAAACATTTTTATATCCTATTCTAATTATACTTTTTTGAAATTGCATTTTAGTTTTATATGTATACAATTTTCTGTAATTTATAACACTATTATTTATTTCATTATTCTGTATGAATGGCAAACTAGTTTTTACATATCCTTCAATGTAATTTTCTTTCATTTTTTATCCTTTCATATAACTTTTCATCAAACTTTTTTAATGCTAAAAGATTTTCTGTTTGCATATTTCTTTTTAAATAACTACTACCTTCTTCATCTGATATATATGAACCAGGAAAATATTTTCCACATAAGATATCTAATACTTTCTGAACCGCCGTTTCAATATTATTTGTGGCTAAATTATTCCAGCCTTTTCTTGATAATTTTGTATCAATAAAACCGGGATCATAGCAATATACTTGCTTATCTGGAAATTCATCAAATAGGATTTTTGAATACATTACAGAATATAACTTTGAGGCTGCATAAACTTTGTGTGCATTAAAATTCTGTTTTGATATATCCTCTAATTCTTTTATTGAAAATTTTACATGTAAGCATGCTAAAGAACTTGTAAAAATAATTTTCTTTATTTCTAATTCATATTCTTCTAATAGTTTCTGGGTCATATAATACTGAGAAAAATGGTTAATCATAAACATTGATTCAATATTAAAATCCTCTATGGATCTTTCTTGCAAAAAAATGCCAGCATTATGAATTATTTCTAAACCTGTATATTTTTTTGCTATTTTCTTTAATCCTTCTTCTATCTGATTTATATCCGATAAATCAAAAGTAATATAATCAATATTTTTCAATTTCTCATTACTTTTACATATTCTCTTTATAGCAGTTTTACACTTTTCTTCATTTCTCCCATGTATTAGCACCTTTATATTAAGATCCACTAATTTCTTTGCTATTGCTAAGCCAATCCCGTCTGTGGCCCCAGTAATCAAGATTGTTCCATTTCTTTGCATGTTTTAACTAACCTCTGAATATTTTTATATAGAATTTTATCAATATCACACTCGTCACTTAATTCCTGTATTTTAATTAGTTCACTTTTAATAGAATGAAGAGGAAATTCAGAGCCAAAAATCAATTTATCATCTCCAACAATTCTTAATGCCTGCTTAATAATAATGCTACTTCCACCTGACGTTTCCAAAAATAGATTATCATATTTTTTTGCATACATTACAGCATCAATATCTGCTGATCCAAATCCCATATGCCCTATAATAAAATTAGTATTCGGATATAAACTTGCACATTTTGCGTAATCATCAATGGAAACTCCATTTCCCATTCCGATATGTGAGTAGACTGGAATATCAAGTTCTCCCGCATACCTCATTAGTGCTTGAACATTTTTATCAAAAAATGAAAACCTATGTGATGTTGGTGAAAGTTTTAATCCAACAAACTTTTTGTTTTTTATATAATTTTCAAATTCTTTAAGTGTATTATTTTCATTTGCTTCTAATGGATTAATTCCCACAAATGCTACATATTGATTTGGATAGTTTTGTACTAATTTATATATTAAATCATTATTTACTGGAATTTTGGGCGGTTCCTCTTTCATAGTAATATATCTACTCATTCGTCTTACATCTATACTACCACCAGGAAATAAAATAGATTTTGTAATTCCTGCTTTTTCGCTTTCTTTTCTATAAATATCAATATTACCGTAATTACTATCTGAAATATGTGTATGTGCATCTATAATCATGTTATTTCTCCTTTACTATAATTTAATTAGTAGTTTTTCTTATTCCAATTAGCGATAAGCAAATTCCAAGTATTGCAAAAATTGTTAAAATCACAAAGTTGCTTGGCAAAGCATCTGTACTATTTCCGCAGCAAGTTCGTACAATTCTAACCGCATATTCCAAAGGATTAAATAGTGACAATTTTATTGCCCATGGAGGCAAAATATCCTTTGACAAAAGAATAGTTGATAAAAAAATCAAAGGCATTGTAATGAAATTAACTATAATAACAACCGGATCATCTTGTCGAGTTGCAAAAGCTAATGCTTTTGAACAACCAGCAACTCCAAGACTCAATAAAATAATTGCTACTAACATAATTAAAACATCCCCAATGTTTCCCTTAAATTTAAATCCCAATCCATAAGCAATTAGATAAATAATAGTAACTTGAATAAGTATGCTAACAGCTGATGCAAATAAATTCCCCAAAACTATAGCTAACTTATTCGTTGGAGCTGATAATATCTTATTAAATACTCCGTATCTAATATCTTCCACTACGCTCATGCCAGAATATCCTGCATCGTATAAAACATTCATCACAATAATTCCTGGAGTTACGAATTGTATATAGCTAATACCGTCTCCAACAAAACTTTTATCCAAAATTTTACCAAATATAACTAACCAAAAAATAGGTTGTGCTATGCTAAAAACTAAAAAGTAAGGTGTTTGTACTTGTGATTTCACATATCGATGTAACGTATTAAATAGATCACTTATAAAATTCATTTTACTCTCCTTATAATGTATTTCCCGTACATTTTAAATATATATCTTCTAACGAAGTATCAGAAATCATAATTTTGCAACTTGCACTCTTTTCTATATTACTCAGTATTTCATTTATAGAAATAAAAGCTGCCTGTCCATCTTCTACATAAATAAGAATGTCATTATTAGCTAAAGTAATATTTTTCACAAAGCTACAATTTTTCAATTTGCTATACACTTTTTTAACTATTTCTGACGACTCATACTTAGAAAAAGATACTTTTATCACTTCATTATCATACATTTTTTTAAGCTCATCTATATAACCTTCGAGTTTTATCTTCCCTCTTTCAATAATTACTAATTTATCACATAATCTTTCCGCTTCTTCTAGATAATGTGTCGTCAAAATAATTGTCATTCCTTTTTCTTTATTAAGATATTCAATGTGTTCCCACATTTTCTTTCTTATCTCAATATCCAAGCCCAATGTTGGTTCATCAAGGAATAAGATTTCTGGTTCTTTTATTAAACTAGAAACTATTTCTACTTTTTTTTTCATACCACCAGATAATTGCTTTACTTTTTTCAAAAGAATATCATTTATTTCAAATATATCACTTAACTCTTCAATCCTACTCTTCAGCTTTTTTCCAAATACATGTTGATATCTACCAAACATTTTCAAGTTGAATAAAACTGTAGACTCTGGATCTAATCCTATTTCCTGGCAAGAATATCCTATCTTCTTTTTTGCTTCTTTTTCGTTGATTTTAATATCAATTCCCATTATTTTTATAGTCCCGTTAGTGGGTTTACTTAAACCTACTAACATTTTGAAAATAGTAGTTTTTCCTGCACCATTTGGTCCAAGCAAGGCTAAAACCTCTCCTTGATTAATAGAAAATTCAACTTGATCAACTGCTTTAAATGTTTTTCCATATAACTTTGTTAAATTTTCAACCTTAATTGCATTCATTGTCTCTACCCGTCCTTAATTTATAATTTTACTCCTTAATAACTCTTATTGCCTTTGTTAATACTCTTGGCACTTTCTCAACTACATAAACTTTTGGTGTAATATTACACATTTTTTCAACAGCAGCTTTAACTTTGTCCATAATTTCGGCCTCCGAACTATTACATTTTAAATCCGGTTCTACTATAATATTAAGTTGATTATTTTCTACCAATAATTTATACCATAACCCAATTTCGGCTACCTCCATAATTGCATTTTCTATAAAATATGGAGAAAAACTTTTACCGTTAATGAGAAGTTGATCGCCTTCCCTACCACATAAATATAATTTTTTATGATTAACACCACACTTACATTTTTTATTTACAACATATCCTAAATCACCAGTTTTATATCTAATGAACGGATTCCCCTCTCTTAGCAATGTAGTTGTAACAACTTCTCCAATTTCTCCGTCTTTACATTTTTCTCCTGTACGAGGATTTACAATTTCAATATAAATGTGTGCTTCTGGAATATGATAACCATCTTTTTCCGAACATTCTATTCCTAAAGTTCCACATTCTAATGAACCATAATAATAGAACGCTTCACATCCCCATATTTTTTCGATTCTTTTTCTAAAATTATTACTACAACCTTCTCCCGTTAGCCAGATCTTCTTTAAATTAAAATCTTTTATAGGATTCAACCCTAAATTCACTGCTATCTCATATAAAAGGGCTGCATGTGATGGTGTAGTCAATAGTATTTCTGATTCTAATACATGCATTAATTTAACGGTTTTTTCTGGTGAAGAATATGTCCCCCCTTTTCCAGCAGGTAAAACCATAGCTTCTTCTCCAATTTGAAATACTCTCTGAAAAGACAATCCAGAAGAACTTAATTCATATGGCAATGCATTAACAATCATATCTGTTTTAGAAACAGGGATTAAAGTTGGATAATGGATTCTAATTTCACTACCATATAAATCTTCTAATGAGTAAAATACATATATACATTCTCCACCTGTTGTTCCTGTCGAAATATTAATTTGCGATAATTTATCTTTTCCAACACACACTGTTTTATATGGATGTCCTCTAAGCTCATCCTTATATGTAAAATCAATATCTTCAAATTCTTTTAAAGATTCAATATTACCATTTTCAATTTTTCTCATTTTATTTTTAAAGAATTCATTATTTTGAGCTATTTTCAGTGTTTCATTTATCATTTCTAAAATATATCTATTTTTCGTTTCTTCATTCCAGTTTTCTACATTTCCATATTCTTTCTGATAATTTTGCGATATTAGATTAATTTTGTTCATATATTATCTCTCCTTTACAAAATTCATAATTTTAAAATTCATTTCCGCTTCACTGGGATAAAACACTTGGTTTACAATAATTCTTTCCACTCTTTCTTTATCAACATAGTCAACAGAATTTTTTCTAAATAATGCATTTCCCATAAAATATAATATTGGATATATCTTATTTACTTCTTCGTCACTAATATAATGTGTTCCCTTTACATATTCGATATTTTTATCTTGAACTGGTACACTAACAAATTTACGAGTTATTTCTGCAGAATATACACAATTACATTCTTTACAACTAATATAGGAATGAAGTTTTCTACTCATGCAGCACCTACTATATGCAACTAAGCAAAAATCTATATGGGCGTATACTGAAAATTCGCAATTTTTTATACTATTTGTCTGCTCCCACATTTCTGGAAGTCCTTCTATTTCTAAGGAATTAGCCCCTAATGATTTTAAATATTGTAGTTTAAATGTGCTTTCCATATTGCTTGCTGATAAAGCTGATTTCATCAAGCTATTTTCTTTTTTTACAAGTAATCCGTACCATGGACTTGAAAGAAGTGTGAATGCTATATTTCTACCGATAGTAAATCCTTGTTTCAGCTTTAAAGTTTTGGCCTCAAAAATCATTCCATAATCATTTAGTGTGATTTCAACATTTAATGTACTTACTTTTTTTAAATGGATTATAGATTTATCATAATATTTATTAGGAACTTTTGGATATATTATTTTTACTTTCTTTCCAGCCATAGTTGCTTTTTTATAAAATTCATATATTTCTTCTACAGTTGGAAGTTTATGTATACAATTTTCATCACCAACACTAACTACATTAACCAGTGGGTTTCGCAATAACTTTTCTGCTTCTACAATTGTATTTGCTTTAACTTCGACATACATTCTTTGACCTCACATCTTATATATAATATTGACTATAACAATTTTGCATGTATCGACATTTTTGTGATTTGCAAAATTGCTCTTTCCACCAAGGGACAGTTTTATGTGCCATTCTTTTTACTTCTTCAATACTTTCTCCTTTTTCTAGCATATGAATTGCCTCAGAGTATACTTTTGTAAAAGGAATTACTTGCTCAACAGGTGTTGCTCTATCGATTAATTTAATAGAATTTATTCCCATTTCCATCATTTCTTTTATCGTACACAGGCAGCAATCGACTCCAAAATCAAATATATTTTCTTTTGAAATCAAATTATTTTTTGAATCTTTAATAATATATTCTGCTCGACAAGGGATTCCTAAATCTAGATCTTCTCCCCATCTATGTACTAACGCACATCGTCCATTACTAAAAGAACAACCATAATTTGAAAATACACCTATTTTCATATTACACTTCGACATTTCTTTTAATTCCTCCAATAGCAGATGATGCGGTAAAAAAACTTCATCTACGTTTAAAGACTGTAGCATATTTATGCAGCCTTTATTGTAAACTTCAAAAAAGACAGATGCACAAATTTTAATATTCGAAGGAAGAAAAGAATGAATAAAAATTAATGATGATAAATCTCCAACGATTATCGAATCAATTCCCGTTTCACAAGCCTCTAAAACATATTCCTTATATCCATTTTGCATTGAATCCGTTAAAGCTGGACAGTTAGCAGCAAATGAAACTTTTACATTTTTTTCATGACAAAATTCAACAATTTCTTCCAATTCTTTTGCATTTTTCAGATTGCTATATGTATCTTTTTTATCTACTTTTATATTTCCTCTACCAGAAAAAGAAATTTTATTTAAATGCTTATTTTGTAATCCAACATAGATTTCTTTTGCACCATATTTACACTGTAATTTAGCTGCTCGTAAACTATTTACAGGTGCTTTAACTATCATTCTACTTCCTCCTATAATGCTTTTACTTTATAAAGATATTCGCTGATATACCCTTCAAAAGGTTTCTCCGGATCAACATCTGAAACATTATGATTAAATCCTCTATGTAGCATTAAAATTGAAGGTTCAAATATCATTTCTCTATAAAACTCCTCATTTACACCTATAAGAGATAATGATAAAGTTCCTTTTAAAATTTTTTTCGCCTCTGATTCATCTTTTGTTTCTGTTACTGTAACAAATGGAAATGGTAATTCTAATCCAAACATAGGATTATCAGATTTCACATACATTACAATCGGTCTAATAAAATAATATTTATCTTGTATAATATTAAAGTTGTTATCATAATAACTAGATATATTAATAGCTCCATTTCCTTCAAGATATTTTATATATTTGATTAACCTTTCATAAAGTTTCTTTTCTTTAATAGCTGGAATTTGAGCCTTTTCACAATAAATTGGTTCTATAGATATCTCGCTTAGTTTTTTTGCAACTTTCTTTGCAAACTCCATACCATTTGATCTGACTACTACACCAGATAAAGACACACAGCCTTTACCACCGTAACTCATAATTCCATCTACAGTATGTTTTATAAGTTTTTCTTGAGGTAAATCACTGTTAATATTGTCAATATACAATTTTGAGGAACCTGGTCCATAAAATTTTGCATCCGGTACTATTGGTTTTAACTTTTCTATAATCTCTTGAGAACCAAAAATTATGTTTTTAGATGTAACTTTCAAAAGCTTAAAAATGTCTTCATGATTCATAGGCATAAAGCCTATATGTTCCGTTGGAAAACCTGCTTTCTTTAAAGCAGCTATAATTCTTATAGGAGTAAAAACGTCCTCAAAAGAAGGTTTTAATATTAATTGCATCTTTAAAGCTAGTGCTGTTAACCAAATTGTATGAATACTTGGATTGTTACTTGGTAAAATAACTGTAGCAATCTCTTTTTCTCTTATCCAACCAATTTTTTTCTTTTCCTTAATATAGTATCCTCTATCTAATGTATCTAGATTTCCATCGGGAATTTGAGCTTTTAAAATACTTTCTATATTATTCAAATAATAATAAATAACGGCTTCTCCCTCTTTAACGTATTTAATAGGTAATCCTGTTGAATTCACAACCATATTGATGTGTTCATCATAAGAAATATTATTTTTACCTATTTTGATAGTATCCTTAAAATAACTTGCCGCTTTTTTAAAATATTTAATAATATCGGAACTCCTTATTTTTTCTATTGCTCTAGACTCATTATTAAGTTTTTTTTTGCATATATCAATTTGCAAAGGCACAGCTATTGAAGATACAGCTATTTTTTCCCCTAGCATATTCTGTATTTCATGTTGCTTAAATGAATAGTATTCCTTATTTTCTATTTGAATTGGTATCTCTATCATTCTAATAAATCCCTTCAATTATATTTTCTGCAATACTTGAATCAAGTCTTGGATTCATAATTCCATCCCACATGATACCGTACTCCTCGGTACCTGCTATTCTTTCTGCAATATCTCTTTCTACATAAAAAGGAATAAAGCATTCTGGTGTATAACGTCTCATCATTACTTTTCCGGTTTCTCCATATTTTACTGTTTCAAATGAATTTTCATCTTTTATAACCTGCATTTGAATATAAGGATAATTGGAATAGTATCGCATATTATAATCTCCTTTTTTTCTAGGTATTTCAAACGCAGGACCAAACATGGCATTTCCATATGCTCCAAAAAATATACTGTCTTTATAAACTTCTTCTGTTAAAATCTTCAATGTATCTGGAGAAGTTGCAGTACCTGAATTCATAATCATTTTAAGATTTAACTTGCTAACATCTATATATTTAAATAATTCTTCCAAAATTCTAGATGTTGTAACTAAACAGTCAATTTTTTTCGTATTTAGTATCTGCAATATCTGTTCCATAATATGTTGCAAATATATTTCTATTTCTTCATACTTTTTTTCCATTACATATTTTTTAAAAATTCTTGTATCCATGTCGATAGTAAAAAAGAGTCCATTGGTGCTTTCCGCCATTCGATTAATCGACTTACCAACATAATGATTTCCAGTTGGTCCTGCATAAAGTAAGTTATACCCATCACTTTGATATGTAAAATTATGTAATTTCAAGAAATAGGCCCCCATATGACCAAAATCATAAAAAAGATTCTTTTTATCAAACGCCACTGTTTTTTCTGGTCCTGTTGTTCCTCCTGTCACTGACAACATCAATCTACTTTTATCTTTCATCATACATTTAGGAACAAAATATGAAATTGGATAATTTTGCAATGCATATGTAATGCTTTGAGTCACTTCTTCAGGTGATCCTAATTTAACTAAATCTTTTTCCGTTTTTATTTCTTCAACTATGTCTAACTTTTTTTTCTGTTGAAACTCAAGCCAAAATGGACTTCCTTTTTCTCTGTCAAATACAATATCTATGGTTTTTTTCAAAATTGTATCGGAATCTAATTGTTTTGTTCCTCTCCATGGGACATTAATTTGTCTCATATCCATTTTCTCCTTTCCAATAATTTAATATATGTAGTATAGTCGCAAGAATTAGAGCTAAATATGTATTCATAAATATAATACTTATTCCATTTTTATACGCCAGTACACATGCAATAACAATTAAAATTAATATGAGAATCCCTGTTTTAATTTTTTTGACATTACTTTTTTTCATCTTAAGTTTTCTAAAATTTAAATATAGTAAAATTATTCCTGGTAATAATATAAAGCAAATATCCATATTCTTTTGCATATGAGAATTAAGCATAATATCATAGCATATATAATATATTCCATTTGACCAAATACAACATATTACTTTACTTTTTGAATGTATCCCTGGATAGTATGCCCTCAATACTATAAAACTAAATAAAAAAATTAATGCATCAAGCAGGTAATTTTTCACAAAACCTATGCTTAAAAATATAATGGTAAAGAATACAATTATTTGAAATTCCTTAAATCCATATTCATATACTTCTCGGTCTTCTGGCAATATAAGTTTATTACTAATTAATAATTCACAAAAATACTTAGACATTATTTTTTTCTATGATATCCTTTACTTTTTTAGATGGCATTTCCTGATACAATATCCAAAAACAATATCTTTTTACACTTAGCTCTGCCGTTTTATAGGCTAATTTTGCAAATACTTTTAATGTTAATTCCATATTCTTCCTCCTTAAACATTTAATTATTTTTATGAATTTATAATACACCTCTAAAAACCCGATTCTTCAAAGATGTAATAACATGTAGTTTATAACGTAACAAATAACATTTTTAAGCAATTTAACGAAAAATAACTGTTGCAACAATTTTATTTGGTTCAATCCACCAAACGAATGACTAGTTCTCAATTCTACACCATAAAAAAAGCGAGATAGTAATAACTATCTCGCAAATAATCTTTATTTTATATTTAGTTTATAATTTCTTTTCTTTTAACCTTTACATTTTTTCCTCTTGACAAATCTCCTTTGTATTTAACATCGCAAAGTATCATACTTATTTCAAATTTATTAGAAGTTGATTTCCATTCAATTACACCATCATACTTTTTTACTCCCTCTTCGATAGTTTTAGTTCCAATACCATGCTCCTTGCTATTTTCTTTTTTTGTATCCAAATTTTTAACTTCTGCCTTTACATTGTTTTCAATTTTAATAATAAGTGTATAGCTATAATATATCATTGTAAATTTTACATATCTTTCACTTACTGCACATTCCTTTGCAGCTTCAATTGCATTGTCAAACGCATTACATAGTATATCAATCAAATCTCGATCTTCAACATTTAAAATTCTCGGTATATTGATATTAATATTAGTTTTTATAAAATTATGTTGCATTTCATTAAATTTTATATTTACAATAGTATTAACCAATTTGTTGGAAGTATAATTTTTATGTTCATTTTCATTTGTCTCCTTAATAAGCGAGGAAATAATTTCTATAGCTTCATTTATATCTCCCATTTTAATATGCTCAGAAGCTACTGCTAATTGATTTTTTATATTATGTTTAATTCGCCTTGTTTCTTTATTCTGTAACTCAATCTCTTGAAAATGCTGTTCTTTTAATAGAAACTTTATTTTTGAAATTTCCACCTCATGCTTTTCAATATATAGTCTTTCAATAATTGTAAATGTTAAAAAACTGATAGCGTTAATCAGCAAAAATATTACTATCACTAAAATTTCCACACCAGTATACAGTATTTCATAGCGGAGATTATAGTCAATAAAAACTGCTATAAATATAATACTCAAAAATGGAATCATTGCCTGAAACATATAAACAAACAATTTCCCTTGCAATGTATAGTGCTTATTAATGGCTTTGCGTATTATATTCAAAATGAGAAAGAGAATAATATAGTATATAAGTAACAATAAATTAAGTGTAGAATAATCTTTCATTGTTTCTTTTCCAATAACAATTAGTGCTATAATAGATATTACGATTTCTATTATCATACATACAAAAAAATACATGCCTAATATAATCCATTTTTTAGTAAATATCTTTTCATGTTTAAATAATAATACGGTCACTATTATAAATGTTACTAATGAAATAATTATATTAATATTATTATTATCAATATTACTATTCAAAAAATAATTCAAAATACTTAAAATTGTAATTGTAATAATGCTTCTCTTTTTTGAAATTTCCACAAAAAAAATATATAAATATGAATAAAAAATATAAATTTTAGCGAAACTAAATATTATCTTTATAACATCTATCATCGGGCTTTCTCCAAAATAAATTCTTTATATCTATTCATAAATTCAGAGTAGTATTTTCTTGATATATTTAAAACTACTTTATTTTGTAAAAAAACATTATGATTTTCAATTTTTGATATGTATTCCATATTTACCACATATGAATTATGTATTTGTGCAAATAGAGTTCTTTTTAATCTTAACATCATTTTTTTTAATGTCTCGTAATAGACAAAATTTTCGTCCATTGAATAAATAATTATTTGGCGACCTTTACTTTCAAAATAAATGATTTGGTTATAATTTAATGTGTGAATAACCTTACCAATTTTAAACTGAAAAAGTGTATTTTTTAATTCCAAAAATTTCCTTGCACGGATAAGTACTTTTTCAACACTTTCTTTATTGATTGGTTTTACCAAATAATGAAAAGCATTTACTTCGAATGCCTCATAAACCCATTCGCTATGGCATGTTGTAAAAATGATTATTGCATTTTCAAATCTATACCGAATAAAATTTGCAACTTCAAATCCATCTATTTTTCCCATCTCAATATCTAAAAAATAAATTTGGTATACTTTTTTTTGATTATCTAAAAATTTAATTAATTCTTCTCCTGATGTATATACATCGCAATCACATATCATATTCTTATGAAAACAATTATAAATAGTTTCTTCTAGCATTCCACTTTCTTTTATATTATCATCACAAATAGCAATATTCATCTTTTGTTCCTCATCGTTTTTTCTTACTTATAAACCATTTTTAGAGTTATAACAACCTCAGTTTCCAAAAAGGTTGCTAAATTGGAAATTTTTGTCAAATATATTATATACGATTTTTCAATAAAAACATATCCCTTTTTGATGAATATAAAATTATCTAGAAATACTTATAAAATTCAAACAACCATATATGAATAATTATTACAAAATATAAGGGAAAATACAATCTCCCAGTTCCAATATATTTACATATCAATTATCTTATGTTACATATCCTAACAGCAACTCTTTTACAAATTCGTAAACAAAAGAAAATTCATCCATTCATTTTTATACCAAAAACAAGTAATATAAAAAGCCATAAGCATCTAGAAACAAATCTGTATGCCTATAGCTTTTACTTTAAATGCATATCTTGGTTATTATACATCTACTCTGTTATTCTTGAAAGGGAACCAAAGTATTTATCGTACTGGTGTTCGTTTATTCGGTTCTTCTCTATTCTGTTGTTCTAGTTTTTCTTCATAATGCTGCATAATGCACTCTTTCAACTCGGCTGAAAACTCTGAAGTAATTGGGAAACATACATTCTGAATCTCCTTCGTATCTCTTCGGGTACGATGTGGCATACTCACAAAACTTTCCCCTTTCCAGTTTCGGTAGATCGCTGCCTGATTTACCACGATTGCTCCATCCTGAAATCTTAATCGAACCTCTGCTAAAAGTGACCCATTCCTTTTGGGATTTACATCTACTTCATAATTCAATTCTTCATCTTCCCAGTTTCCTTCTACTTCTCCCTTTCTATCCTCACATCGTTGTAAGGCCATTACAGCAGCTTCGGTAAGTTCTTCCCGAAGTTCCCTGTCTCTAATGGTAAAATAATCCAGATAATCTTGTGGATTCTGATAGCTCTGATACCGGGGCGGCTCCAGATAAACCTTGCCGTTCCTAAACTCTTTGATTGCAAACCCATTTAATACAAATTGTCCTTCTAAAACCAAATTTGCAAATCCTAACAGATTTTCTTTTCCCTCTACCTGGTATACCTGTACTTTATATTCCATAATTTGAATCTCCTTTCCATAAAAAAAGAACGCTTTTTGCGTTCGTTTATCGTACTGCCACATCTAGCTGCGGTGTTGCTTGTGAAATTTCTTCCGTCTTTTCCTTATTTGCCAGATCCAACTCCATATTGATTTCAATCTGCCTCTTGATTTTTTCTTTTAGGCTTTCTTCATGAAGAAATGGTTCCTCCCATGATTTTTTTGCACTTTGTATATTTTGCTCTGATTCCTGAATCTTAGATTCCAATTTTTCTATCCGTTCTTCCAGACCGGATAGTACATTATCCATACGGGTAATGTTACCAAGATTGCTTTCTCCCATTTCAACGCTATAATCAGATTCTCCTCGTAAGATGAGTGAAAGCCCACCTGTATTTTTCTGCATGATTACTGCAAATCCCCGATAATGTCCGATTTCTTCCTCTTTATAAAATACAAAGGATTCCTTCAGTGCCAACAGAATATCTCCCGCATCTTTCTTTTCCGAATAAGTCACTCCTTTGATTTCTATAAGAAATTCTTCATGTAAACTATTCTCATTTCTTTTCTTAATATCTTTCTGGATATTCTCTATAAAGTTTTGGCACTTTTTAATCTGGTTAGGAAGCTGAACTACATAAGCATCCTGTAAAGCATAGCGGTTTGCCTCCCATGCGGATTTTAGTACTTTTAATTTTGCTATTTCTACATCCAGGTTCATTTTTTCCATAATCAGAGGATTTCCGGAGGCAATCGCCTTGATTTCTCCGAATGTCAACACGCTTTCATCCACATCGTCACATTCCCTGCTTACTGCCTTATTAGTCATGACCTGACTAATAAACTTCTGCTTATTTTCTATGATTCCCCAAAGGTATGCGTCAAACGTTCCCTTTGTTACATATCGGTAAATAGCCACCTCTTCATTCCTATTACCTCTTCTAAGGATTCTGCCATCTCTTTGTTCAATTGCAGAAGGTTTCCAGGGGCAATCAACATGATGGGCTGCTATCAGTCTGTCCTGAATGTTAGTCCCGGTTCCTAATTTATCCGTACTTCCAATAATGATACGCTTTTTTCCACTTCGTACATCTGCAAACATCTTTTTCCGCTGTTCATCCGTTTTGGCATCATGGATAAAGCAGATTTCCTCTGGGGATAATCCTCTTGCTATCAATTCTTGTTTGATATAATCGTAAAGATTAAAAGGCTTTCCTCCTCCTGGTGTACCTATATCAGAAAAAATGATCTGTGTACCTGAAAACTCTTTGGAATCCATATATTCCTGGTACACATTTTTTACTACTTTATTCAGTTTTGATTCCTCATCCACAGGGGCAAGAGTATCTAGTAATCGGGGATCAGTTCCTAAAAGCCTTGCTTCTCCGGTAAGTTTCAGCATATTATCGTCTTGGGGATCTACCCCACCATTCCGGATTGCGTCTGCCCGTTCTACAAAAGTTTCCATACAATTTTTTACATATTCACTGGCTTCTGACTCCACGATGATACATTTTCCACCCCGCAGTTTCGGAACAGGAAGTTTTAGCATTTCTGCAAGCTGTACATCTGCAAATTCCTTAAACATGGTCATAAGCTCCGGAAGATTCACAAATTTATTAAACCTTGTTCGCATACGGTAACCACTTCCTTCTGGGGCAAGTTCCAATGTTGTTGTGACTTCGCCAAACATATTGGCCCAGTCATCGAAATGTACTAAATCATGTCTTTTTAGTTCTTCTTCCTGTAGATACAGCTGCATAACATATAATTCCGTCATACTATTTGAGATCGGGGTTCCGGTAGCAAAAACAACTCCTCTTCCCTGATTCATGCTATTGATATACTGGATTTTTAACCGCATATCCATTGCTCTTTGGGAACCTCCCCCTCCAATTCCAGCTACATTGGACATTTTCGTAAAAATTTCGAGGTTCTTATATGCGTGTGCTTCATCCACAAATAAGGCATCTACCCCTAAATCTTCAAAATCTACTACATGGTCTTTTGCAGATTCATTATTTAGGGCTTCTATTTTTTCTTCCATTTTTTTCTTTTTCCCTTCCATCTGCTTTATGGTCCATGTTTTTCCTTCTTCTGCCTTTGCTGCCTCTATCGCTGTTACGATCTGTTCAATCTGTTCTTCCATCAGCTGTTTACGCAGTTCCTTTGACATAGGAATTTTTTGAAACTGTGAATGTCCCATGATAACAGCATCATAATTTCCTGTTGTGATCCGGCTTACAAATCTTCTTCTGTTCTCTTTTTGGAAACTTTCTTTATCTGCTACCAGCACATTTGCCTGGGGATATAACCGGAGAAACTCTGCCCCCATTTCGATTACCAGATGATTCGGCACAACCATAAGCGGCTTATGGCAAAGCCCTAATCTTCTCATTTCCATCACCGCCCCGATCATTTCAAAGGATTTTCCTGCACCTACACAGTGTGCCAAAAGTGTATTGCCGCCTGAAAGAAGGATTCGTGCGATTGCATTTTTCTGATGTGGGCGAAGATTGATCACAGGATTGATTCCCGGCATAGTAAGATAGGAACCATCATATTCCCGTAACCGGACATTATTAAATGTCTCATTATAGTAGTCCACATATTTCTTTCTTCTTTCCGGTTCCCGAAATATCCAGCTCCGGAACTCTTCTTTTATCTGTTCCGCCCTATCCCTTGCAAGCATCGTTTCTTTTTGATTGACTTCATATTTAGGCGGATTATCGGAAATCCTATCTCGAACAGTTACGATTCTGCTGTTTAATGTTTCCTCAATAATAGAAATTGCATCTACTCTGGAAGTCCCATATGTTTTGATGTTCAAAATATTATTTCCGCTAAAATAGTGTCCTCGGTCTATATGGTAGGTTTTATCTATATGGTTCAATTCCAATCGGATTGTCCCACTTCTGCTATTTTCAGTATGTTGATACCCTTCTGGTATCTGAAGAAGTTCATAGATAAATTGTTCATAATCGTCTAAGCTGATCCAGGGCGTTCCCAGTTTTACATGGATATCTGATGCTTTTAGTTCTTCTGGCTGTACTGCTTCTAATGCTTCTACATTTTTTTGAAAAATGGGATCGTTCTGTGCATATATTCTGGCTGCTTTTAGCTTTTTACGCACATCACCGGATAAGTATTCTTCTGTTGTTTCCCATCCTGCATTAACATCTGATTGTGACATTCTCAATGGATTTAGATAAATCCTTCCTTCCAGTTCCTGAAACAGTTGTTCTCTATCTTTCGTATAAACCGAGAGCATAAAAGGAAGATCTACTCTTCCCAGTTCAGATAAACTAATCTGCAATGCTTCAATTCCCTGACTTACCTTTTTTATCTCCTGCGGAGGGCTGATAGTTCTCTTTGTAAAAATATCTGCCTTTTCGACAATCGTTTCTTCCTCTGTCTTTTTTACCACTTCCAAAGAGCATAAAAGAGGGTAATCATTATCATCTCGAAAAGCTGTACGATTCATGCGTTCTGTAATATAACCAAACTCCGCTGTAAAAGCATCATACAGTCCGTTTAGTTTTTGTTGTTCTACCTTAAGTGTTTCCTCTGTGCAGCCTTCTTTCTGAATAAGGATAACCTTTCTTACCTGTTGGCGTACTCGGTGCATGGCCCGGATTCTTCTCTGAATATGCGGTTTCGCTGTACACAGATACATCTTTTCGTTTTCCCGAAAGTAGATATCGTTTCCTTTTATTGTATAGGTAAAAGGCGGCACATCCGGTTCTGCATCCATGATTCCTTGTACTCTACTCTGTCTTTCTTCTGGAAGTGTGTGAAAAACTTCTTTTGGTAATTCTTCTACTGCTGCAAACAGACGCTCCTTTAAGTCAAGCCCTTCCTCTGCCACACATCCAGTGTAATCAGAATCTTTTCCAAAAAAGCTGTTATCAAAGACCATTTTACCAAGCATCATTTCAGGGTGATCTAAAAAATATTCATTCACTGGCACCTGTTCTTCTGTCAGCCCTGTAAAAATCCATGCTGGTTCTGAAACGGTTCTTTCTTGCTTTTTCTGAAAAAAGAGGATATCACTGGTTACCTCTGTATTTGCGTTCTTTGCAAAGGTGCTTTTCGGAAGACGGACTGCACCGAGTAGATCTGCTTGTTCTGCAAGCTCCTTTCGGATACGGTTGTTCGATTTATCCAGTGTTCCTTTACTGGTAACAACAGCTAAAATTCCCCCTGGCTTTAATAAATCCAGACTTTTCATAATGAAGTAGTCATGGATTTTTAATTTTTTGTTTCTATATTTAGAATCATATGGTTTATAATCCCCAAAAGGTACATTTCCCAGAATCAGGTCAAAACTGTTCTCTTCAAAATTTGTTTCTTCAAACCCTCTTATCTGTATATTTGCGGATGGATGCAGATATTGTGCTATCCTGCCACTGATACTATCTAATTCCACCCCATAAAGCTCTGTGGAATCTCGTAATTCTTTTGGCAGGGCATGGTAAAAATTACCGATTCCAAGAGCCGGCTCCAAAATCCTGCCTCCATGAAATCCCATTTGTTGTATTGCATGATAGATTCCATCCAACACATCTTTGGGTGTATAGAAAGAAGTAAGTACGGTTGCTCTTGCATTACGGTACTCTTCCTTTGAGAGTAATTCTTTGAGTTCCTGATATTCTTTCTGCCAGGAAGTATTTTTCCCATTAAATGCATGTTGCAGGCCGCCCCATCCCACATACCGGGCCAGGATCTCCTGCTCCTGTTTCGTTGCTGCCCTTTTTTCTTTTTCTAGCTGATATAAGGTACGAATTGCTTCTACATTATTTTGATATCTTGTTTTAGCACCACCATCCGGCAGACGCCATTCCTCAGAATAGTAAAAATCTTCGGTTTCTCCGCCCTGTTTAGGAGGGACTGGTTCTATGATTTCTCTGTTCTTATTTTCTAAAGGATTCTGCAACATTTCCAGTTCTTCCCGTACACTTTCCTGTCGGGATGGTTCCTGTTTCGGAACGAACTCTTCAAAAATCTGTCTGGCTTCTGGAGTACAAAACTCTTTTCCTACACTTTGATAAAAAGATAGCTCCTTATCTGATAAGAATATTTTTTCATTTATCTGTCGCTGAATTTCTTCTGCAATTTCTTCATAGAGAACAAACTGATTGGCATAAACTCCTTTTTCTGGATAATAAGTAAGAACAATCCTGTCGTCCAAAATTTTTCCTTCAAGAAATTGATCGCTCGTTATCACGAACGGACTTTTTTGATTTCCTTCCGTAAAAAGGCATTGAATAAACTGTGTCTTTTCCTCTTTACTTTTTTCCGGCATTTGAAAAAATTCATAAATCAAAAGCATATCCGGCACAAGAACCTCTGCCTGTGCCAACGCTTCTACTGCCCGTTTGTGTATCTCTCGATGCACCGTCTCCTTACTTAAAAAAGATTCATATTGTTCTATAAATTTCTGCGATGTGGTACAGGCATTTTCTACACCTTCCCTCATATATTTTGATAAAAAATCAGAAAAGCCTGCTGTTTTTATTGCTTTTTTTGCTTCCTCACTGGTATCCTGTTGCAATACGGGGATCTTATCTTCTATAAACAGTTTTTCTACTGCTCCTGCTGCCTCATCCCAGTCCATCGTCAAATCTTTTCCAGCCACAAAGCCATCTTCCAAGTACCGTTCTATAGTAATTCCCTTTTCTGTCATGGTAATCTCGCAGTTTCCTTCTTCTCCTACGATAGAATAGCAGCACATTTTTTCTTCCCTGTCATATAGCCAGAAGCTACGAAGCATTTCTGCCTTTTGTTCTAAAAGCTGATTACTGGTAAAAACATCAAAAAGCATAGCCTGGATTCCTGCAGCCTGTTTATATTCCACCAGACAGGTTCTCAGCATTTCCATTTTGTATGCTTTTATCCAATCTTCGCTGTCCTCATGGATACGCTCTTCTACATCAGACTCTTCTCCGGTTTCCCGTTCAAATATTGTTTCTGAAACAGATTCTAACTCTGCATATTCTCGGATATCCAAAAGCTGTGTAATCTTTTCTTCTGCTTCTTCAAAAGAGAGCAGCCCCTCTTTTATTGTTTCTTCTTCATGGTTAAGGAAATAGAACCCATTCTTTTTCACTTCAATCTGCTCTGAAGGCAAATCGTATTTCCATCCTTTATAAACTTCCTTCAGATATTCCACACGTTCTGTTCTATCCTTATTATGAAAAAAGAAGACCTGAATCTTTTTACGGGTGTCCGGTTCTGTCAGCTCCACAAAGATTTTTTTCTTTTCCTCTTCCGTCAGTTCTATCCTGGAAATTTGTGGACCAGAAAAAGGAACCGCTGTCAGCGATTCCCTTTCCTGGTCTTGTATTCTGTTTTCTAAGCCAGTTTTTGGAGCATCTCTTCGATTACCTGGCGGCGTACTTCCATATCTGCCTGTGTCCGTAGACTTGCCATTGCCATCGTGTCCTCCGGTCTGACCTGTTCTGTTTTTCGCATCTTCTCTACGGTCTGTTCCATCAGATGGTCGTGCATCTCCTCTGCCTCTTTCTCTATGTTTTGTAGCATCGGAAAAAGTTTCCCGTTCAGAAGTAGCACCTGATACCGTTCTGGGTCCAGACTCTTGAAGTGGATTGCCGCTCTCCTGCCGTAACGATTCAGCTGTGCCATAATCTCTTCCTCGTTCATCTCTTCTTCTAAAACTGGGTACTTGATTCCGTTCTCTTCCCTGTATTTGATTCCGAATGTCTCTGCCATAATAATTTCTCCTTTCTAAGTCAATCTGTCGCATTGTTTTTGATATATCCACCAAAATAGTTCCTGATATTTTTGAAACCAGACTTCCTATCCGATATACAATCTCTTCCTGGGAATACTCCAAAAGAAGAGAATTTTCCAAGATTATGTTTCTGTCCCCGCAGCGTCTTGAAACGGTAAACTCTACACTAGATAGAATAAAGTCACGAATTCTTTCCTCCTGCAATTCTCCTTTAGAAGTCTGTACGATTTTTTCAATGGATTTTTTTATTTCATCTTCTGCATCTATCATAAAACAAACATACGTTCTTGTAAAGTGTTTTATTGCTTCTTTGAATTTCTTTCCGGACTCTTTATATTCTTCTGGAAATAACCGATTCGCCAACTCTCTCCGATTTGTCCCATTCACTTGCCAGTTCCAAGGCCGTATTCCTCTTCCAGCAGTATCCTTTACATCAAACACATACCGAGTCTGTTCCCCTAATAGCTTGGTTGGAAAAATAGCAATTCCGGTTCCGCCCTTCTGAACCGGACGGCCGATCTGTAACCAGTCATCAAAACCAGCTAAAATCGTTGCATCTGGTTTTTGGGCGTATACCATACAGATATTAAAAAAATTAAATTGATATACATTTCCCATACAAGTCAAAAAACGCTCCCACTCTTTCTGATCTCCAGATATTTCCTTAACGGTCCTTTCATATAAATCTTTTACCTTTGTGATATGTTCTATGCCGCATCCCTCCCTATTTCTATCGAATCCTTTCCTGAAGGATTCCGGTTGCAAACAGGCTCATCTGCCCGTCTTCTCCCATATGTTTTAGCATATTTTTTTCTTTTTGTTGTTTCATATCCTCAATTTTTTTCTACATGCAGAAAAGCACTCTACAAACTCTCCTTTCTCATGTATCCGCAAATAGACAAAATTTCTCTCTGTAAAACTATCATGGAGATTTGTAACATACCCAATTACGGAATCTATAAAGGAATTTTTTCGGGTATCCTCATCCAAAGAATCTATAATAGATAATAAATACTGGTAGTCCTCATTTTGTAAATAAGCTTGATAGGCTTCCAGAGCGTGAACCCATATTTCCTTTTTTCTCGCCATATAGTCCTCTGATACTTCCGGTGGTGTTTCTTCAAAAAACTCTTCTGGCAATAACTCCTCTGTATGTGCTGCTGATAAATATTGTTTATATCCTAAAATTTTCTTCCTGCAGCTATTTAGTAAGTAGCCGTCTGTATAATGAGGGTCACTGCCTCCTTCCTCATAAATTTTCTTCCACATTTGAACAGTTTCTACCAGACAAGTTTTTACTTTTTCATAGTCTATCATCGGCATTCTTTCCGAATGGTATGTTTTTCACTCACTTCCATTTCCATTCCACAAAAATCATCGGAATCCAAAACTATTTTTTCCGCCCTATACGCTTCCCTAGCTGTTACAACGCATTTTATTTGATGCCATAATTTGCAGAATTCGGAAAATTAAAACATCCCATTTTTAGCCTTGTTATAACGGTAATAATTTTTTCTATTACTGTTATAACAAGGATTCCAGGGGTTCGGGGATGGAAGATCCCCGTATTATTTCTGCACTATTTATTTTTCTGAAAATGGCATATTATAATGTGCTGATCAACACCTAGCTATGTTTTCTGCCATTTCCCGGCTTTCTGCTTTTATGCTTACCTTGCGTTCTAAAATTTCTCTTATTACTACTTCATATTCCTGTTCCTGCATACGCACATCTCCTTTTCTAAGTGTAGAAAAACCGCCACTTAAAAAGCAGCGGTTTTCCAAATTTCTAATTTGTATTTTCTCTTACTGTCACTGTATCGTTATCCTGAAAATCGTATCTGATTTTATAGCAGAACCATCTTTCAGATAAAGAATCCGTTTCTCAAAATCCACTTTCTTTACATATCCTTTGATTGTTACATATCTTCCACCTTGTTTCCGTTTATCTTTCTCAAAATACGCAATTTCAACCAAGGGTTGTTGTTCCAAATCCTGCACCAATCTTTCAAAAGTTTTATCAAGTTCTTTTTTCATATCTTCACTGATTTCCATCTGTTCTTCTGTAAAACGTGCTGCTTCCTGGATTTCTTCCCCATGTCCGCTTAATGCTGCAAATGGGGCAAACTGTGCAGCCCGGTCTATTCTCGGCATTCTCGGATGTACTTTAGAAGTAGGATGTGGAAGATTGATGATATCGTCATAGCAATGGTTATTCTCCCTCATTTTATGCCTTGTGACCTCCAATCTGATTGTTTCGCTCTCTGCCTGTGGCTCCTTCTTCATAATGGACTCCTTTTAGAATGGCATTTTTCCCATACTTTTTCTTAATTGTCAGCATTGCCTCCTGCATTTTCTTTTCCCGTCTTAAAACGGTATCCTTTTGCTTTTTTTGTTTTTCTTTTTCTTCATAATCTGTAAATAGATTTAGCTGTTCATAGGTTTCTTTCTGCATCACAGAGGTTTCATCTGAAACATGGTTCGCCGTAAGATTTAACCGCCGAATCAGTAAAGCAGGATTTACAATACGATCATATAACCGTTCTGCCGCCATCATCATTTCTCTTGAAGAACAGGTATATCTTTCTAGGTTCTCCGTACCATGTGCATGTTTCGGTATTGCTCTGCCATAACGATCTGTCGTAATCTCTCCAGCATATCGTTTACTTCCTTTTGACAGATTTTCTTTATCATAACCGACCGTCAGTGTCAGTTGATTGGTAACCAACCTCTTATCTACCAGTTCTAATGCCAAACTGTCTGCCATTTCCCGTACTACCAGTTTTGCTTTGTCGAAGTCATAGGCACATGGAAGAACCTGTCCAGAACCGATACTGTTGCTTTCCGGGCGATATGCCTTAATATCTTCCATTGTACATGGTTCGCATCCCCATGCATGATCAATCAATAGTTCTGCATTCACACCAAAGAGATTATACAAAAGTTCTTCATTATGATACTCTCTTTCATCTCCAATGGAACATCGGGCAATATCGCCCATTGTGTATATCTCATAGGCAGCCAGCTTGTCCGCATATCCTCGTCCAACTCTCCAAAAATCAGTCAAAGGGGTATGGCTCCATAGTGTTTGCCGGTATTTCTTTTCATCCAATTCAGCAATCCGAACACCATGTTCGTCAGCCGGAATATGCTTTGCTCCAATATCCATTGCCACTTTGCACAGATATAGATTTGTCCCTATCCCGGCAGTCGCTGTAATCCCCGTTGTTTTCAGCACATCTAAGATCATCTGTCTTGCAAGTTCTCTGGCAGATACTTTATACGTTCCTAAATAACCGGTTGCATCAATAAATACTTCATCAATGGAATATACATGCATATCTTCCGGTGCGATATATTTTAAATACACTTCATAAATTTTTCTGCTTATCGTGATATATTTCGCCATTTGAGGGGGTGCAATAACATAATCAACGGCAAGTTCCGGTTTTTTCTCCAATTCTAAGCTATACACAGAAGTACCTGAAAATTTTTTCCCAGGTGCCTTTTGTTTCCTTTTTTGATTTATTTCTGCAATTTTTTGTACCACTTCAAACAATCGGGGCCTTCCTGGGATTCCATATTTTTTTAGTGCAGGAGAAACCGCCAAACAAATTGTCTTTTCCGTCCGGCTTTTATCTGCAACAACCAAATTGGTTGTCATGGGATTAAGTCCTCTCTCCATGCACTCCACAGACGCATAAAATGATTTGAGATCAATCGCAATATATACTTTTTCCGCCAATTTCTCAGCCCTCTTTCCTTTTCCTTACCTAAAAACAGTTCATATGTTCTATTCTGACTTTAGTATATGAGATATTGATAAAAATAACAAGTTTTTATAGTCGCTTTCACAATAAGAGGACTTTCAATGTTTCTTACTTTTCCAGCCGAAAAAATGACATGGAAACTCGTATTTATTACATCTACCAAAAATCCATCTAATTTTCATGTATGATTTACTTAAAAAGGAGTCCCCATATGAACACAAACAAAACCTTTACCCGATTTGCTTATGGCGTTTCAAAAGAACGATTATACTGCTTTCTGAATATTCTGAATCAAAATCGTATCCGCTATCGTCTTCGCTCAAAACCCATACATGTTGCAGATATTAATTTCAAAACTGGAAATATTGATTTTACTGGTGAATACCAGCAATTATGGAGCATTTACATTTTTAAAGAAGATTTTCCAAAAACCTTATCCTTAACATCACATTTAGAGCGTTACAGTAATGAAGGGGAACAACTGCTTGTCTATGAAATAAAGCCTGACTGTTTTACTGAAAACGAAGAGTTCTCCGAAATCTTTTTATGGCTGCCGCAATGGTAATGTCAGGCAACAAAAGGAACCAGTTTTATTTATTACTGCTGGTTCCTTTATATAAGCTCGGTCTTCCATATAGGTTGATGTTAGAATAGTTTACCGGATCTTCGACTACGCCTCTGGCTGTATTTGCCGCATGTACCATTCGGCCATTTCCAATATAAATTGCAACATGGCTGATATTCATAAATTGTCCATTCTCTTCATAAGAATAGAAAATCAAATCCCCAGGCATCAGCATCCCCGCATCCACAGTTAAACCATGATCCACCATAAATTTTCCTTGCGTTGACGCAATCGAAGGCAGTTCTAAGCCAAATTCCCGGTAACATCTTTGAACAAGAGAACTGCAATCATAGTATCCTTCTTCATACCGTTTTTCCTGACTATACTGACACCCTACCTTTGTCCTTGCCAGATTTGCCACATCCTGTCCAATTCCAAAACTTGGAAGATTATTCTTAAATTCATCACTCATAACTTCCCGGAGCAGCTCTTCTTGTTCTTGTGTCAACTTTCCAAGTGCAATATAGTCCTCAAAATTTAAGTTTTTCACATAAGCACCGGAACGAGTGACTTCCACTGTATTTTCATTTCCATCAGCAAGATATGCTTCAAAAGTTTTGTGTCCATAGGCTGACGCCTCCGCATGGTCTGAAAAATACACATCAAACTGCACTCCAAACTGATCAAATGCTCCTGTGTCTTCCACTACATACTCGGTTCCATTTATAATCACATGGGTTCCCATAGGTACAAAAGGATTATCGGCATCTACGGCAAGTGTATGGTTTGGAGTCGGCATAACCCCGGAGGCTGTAGGACCACCATCCCATTGTCCACAGCAAATGCTGCAGGAACAATATGCACTTGTCACAACCTGCCCTAAACTTTGTCCGGCTTGTATCGTTGTGGTAACCGTTTTATTTTCAAAGGAGTTCATCTCATCAAAAACTTCCTTTAAATATCTTTTATGAGTATCATCCATAACAATACCCAAATCTCCTGTACCATATTGCACCATATAAACCATCAGGGTATCCATAAAATTACTTTCCGCTGCCCCATCTTTCTCATGCAGATATGTAATACTTTCTCCTCCTGCCTCTTTTACTGTATTATGAAACTCCTGATAGTATCCGCTTAAAACCTCTTGCACACTTGGCCCGCCATCTACAGCCGGCATAAAGGCCGCTAAAGGAGAGGCATAGAAAAGCAGAAATAAAAGAATAATTGGCAGCATAACCAGTAATAGACTTCCAAATACTGGGGCTGCCAGAATCACCAGTTTCTTTCCTACTGCTGACAACGCTGCCGATGCCTTGTAAATTGCAATATCTTTTATCGTTTTTGCCGCACTGTCCTGATTCTGTCCAGACAGCTTGTCCATGATATAGGCGAGTTTTCTTTCTCGGATTGCCTGTTTTCTTTGCTTTTTCTTTACCTCCCGTTGTATTCCACTCTTTTTTCTAATTTTCATCTCTTTCTCAGGCTTGCGGATCTTTTCTGCATTTTTTTCTATCTGTCGATTTTCATACAAATGAATGGCTTTGTCCAAGACATAAAAGGATTCTTTATGATCTGTTTCATTCTCTGTCTGCTGCAGCATGGCTTGTCCACCCAAACGCAAACCCTCTCCTACTGCCTTTGATATATGAGAAGATGTCTTAGAAATCCGACTTTGTTTTTCAGCACGAACTTTTTTCCTTCTTTGAATGCGTTCCTTAAAATCCGTTTTTTGTTTTTCTTCTGCTGGCCCAAAAGCCTTTTCGCCTTCCCTACCGTTCCAATCCTCTGTTTTGGATTGCGGAAATGTTTCTGCACTTACCATATTATCCTGTGGCAAGTTTTCTCCCAGTGTTTTTCTACCGGTAGAAACAGCTCTTCTTTTTTCCGGCTTTTTCGATTTTGCAAGATTAGCGGTTCTTTCTTGGTGTTTTATTTCCTGATGTATACGGGAAGTATCTTTTCTACGCCTTATCTGAAAAGAGGAATCAGATTTGTTTGCTGCAAATGTTTCCTTTTTCTTAGCCGGAGATATAAATTCTTTCTTATGTATCTTGACCTCCGCATTTTTCTTCAGACGGATATCTGGTGGCCTGGATTTTACAATTTTTAGTTCCATTTTTTAGCTCCTTTCCACCTGATACCAAATACTTTCAAAGACATAGCAAGGCATCCCTTTTTTCTCTGGATATTCCGGCAGACTAGGAAAATCTGTTGGAGAATATTTCTGTAAGATTTCATAATAAAGTTCTTGAATTGACAAACTTCTTTTCTCAAAATCATTTTCCGTAATCATATACCGGCTGCTGAAAATGGTTTCTTCCAGCTTGTCCTCTTTTATCAGTTGATCGATGTCCTCTGGTCCAAGAGGCGGACCTAATCGCTCAAATAGTTCGGGTTTCATTTGATAAAATTCGCATAAGATATTCTCCTTCTCCACGATTTCATAAACATTGTTACCATACAAAAGATAAATACCTGTTTCGGTTAAAAATCCAACAGCATCAGCCTGTTCTACGGTTTCCTCTGCTTCTTTTTGGGATACAAAGATTTCTTTATCCGGCACTTCCATACGAATTTCCCACGATTCATATTGAAGTCCGAATATAATCCTATATGCCTCCTTCATACATTTCTCTTCCTCCTTTCCAATAAAAAAAGACACTTTTTAAAGCGTCTAATAAAATACTTCATAGTCATCTGTCCATGAAAAAGCCATTTGGCCTTCGATATTCTTATCTTCCATCCACCATCGGAAAACACTTTCTGCATCTTTCCAGTGTATTGTGTTTTCTAATTTCCCTTGTTTTTTTCTATTTTCCAGCATTTTTTCAAAAGCCCTTAAATAAGCCTTTTGATAGGTAGGAAACCATGCAAATTCTTTATATCTTCCTTTCCCCGCCATCGGGCAGCCAATACAACCTACTCTTGTCAACCCTCTCTCATATAATGGATTCAGACATATTTTTTCCGAATGGATATACTCCCACACATCATGATCTTCCCAATCCACAATGGGATTACAGATATGTTTACTCTTTGAAAGGCAGGATTCAAATAATCTTCTCCGATCATCATTGTCATTGTTTAACATAACTTTATTCTTCTGCGTTGTTCCAAGTCTTTCATAAATACCTCTAGTATTTTTTCTTCTTTGGCTTTCCTGCCAGCGTACCCCAGTGATCAAAAAAGAATTTTGTCCCCCTTGTTCTTTCAAAACATCGCAACAATACCGGATAGTCCGGGTGGGCGGTATCATTTTCATGGGAATCAAGCTCCACATGGTAATCCTCTGCCCCTTATAAAAAGGTTGATTCACCTTGCAGGAAATTCCCTGCATTTCCATTTTTCTCATCGTATCTCTTACATAGTAGACTGTTTGAGGTGCATCTGCCGTTGTATGGTTGTGCTGAATCCCAAATGGTACGCCGGAACGAAGTAAAAGTTCTCGGCACACCGCACTGTCTTTTCCTCCACTATCTGCTAAAATCAACGGTTTTTTGTAATATAAAATAGACATCTGACTGGCTGTTTTAATTCGTTCAATCGCTCTCTTTTCTAAGTCCAATATACTCTATAAGAGAAAGAATCCTTTTACCCGGCCGGAACTCATGCTCCTTTCCCTTATTTTTTTATTGTAGATTGTAATCTCATCTTTGCTGTTTCATAATATTTCTTATTGATTTCAATGACAGTGTACTGTCTCTCTAACTCCTGGCAAGCAACTGCAACTGTTCCAATTCCGCCAAATGGATCTAAAACAAGTTCTCCAATTTGAGAGGAATTTTTGATTAGGATTTTCATAAGTTCCACTGGCTTTTCTGTATCGTGGAAATTTTTTCCTGTGCTGTCCTTAGTCTTATGGTTGGGTATTCTCAAAATATCCGAGGTTCCGCAATCATTTATCTTTTTACCCCGTCCCTTTCTAAAAAACAGGATATACTCAAACTGACTCATGTAGTATTGCCCCATGATTTTATTTTGTTTATCCCAAATAAGAGATTTTACAAACTTAAATCCATGTTCTGTCGCTGTATCCAACATATGTTTTAGGTTCTTATGGTTCGTCATAATATAACAATGGGAACCATTTTTCAAAATCCTAAAAAAATCTGGAATATATTCTTCAGGAGTAATTCCATTATTTTCAAACACTTGCCCCTGCATAAATAATGTCTTTTTCATCATTCCTCCGCTGTTTCCTGGATTTCCTCTTTTAGAAATTCGATACGGAGGATCTGTAACAATGAGGTCAATACTATTATCCTGTATCTCTTTTAGACAAGTCAGGGCATTTCCATGTACTAATTTATTTTTCTCGTTTCCTCCTTTCTGCTCTGTTGCTACTTCCATTTCATAAAATGGCGGTGGTCTACTCCAATACCTGCTTTTTTCTACAATAAATGATGGATTCTTTTCTCTCCTCATTACTCCTGTACGGTTATCTTTGCTTTTTTTTTCTTTTTCCTCCTTTTTTACCGATTCTATCGCTGTCTTTCTCTATTACTTTTTTTCAATTCTGTATTCTCCAAATATGGAGGTTCTGGAAAATGTTTCGTTCCTTTTTCTTCATTCAAAATGTTCCTGCCGCTTTCAATATATCGGAGTGTTTCCTTTACATAGTTTCGCATTACCGCCTTTGTCACTTCTGTCACAGGTCTATCCTCGTTTTTTAATTCTTTCATTTCCTGTTCCAGTTGATATAAATCCATATGGAATTGCAGGTAGGGCAGAATCTTTTCTGTCAGGATATTTTTTTCATATACCGGCTGATACCCTTGTTCCTTTTGCTCTGTAAGACATTGCTGGCCAATCATATGATTTTCTACACAAGAACGCAGATTTTCTAAAAGTCCTCCATATCCATCTCCAAAGTCCTGATACCCTTCCAGACACATAGTTCTGCCACTCTCCCGAAAATAAATCTTATACCTGTTTTTCTCATAAAGATAATCCTCTCCGGGAATTCTTTTTTGGAATATTTCTTCATCTTCTCTTTTAAATATTTCCTGTGCTTCTCCAAGCGTATAGATTTTTCCTACTTCAAAGGTTTCCGACATACAGATCTTCACTAAAGGTATCTGCCCCTGTTCCCAGGACATTTCTGCTGTTTCCAGTTGTTCTTTTAACGCTGCAGCCGTTTTTAATACATTTTCTCCCAAATACTTCATCTGCTGAAGAGATACAAGCCATTCTACATAGGGTTGTTTTCCTTCCGTCAACAGTTCTCTTTGAATTTTTTCCCGATTATCTAACACTTCTCCAATCTGAGAGAGATACGCATCTGCATCTACTTCCTGTTGTAAACGGTCAATCCGTTTTGCCATCTCTTTTGCCGGTAAAAATACCTGAACAAAATCTGTTTTCTGATATTTACTCCCTTCCTCAAATTTAATTTCCGGTATCAATTTGCAAACTTGTTTTACAAGTTCCAATATAAGAGCCTCTCTGCTTTTAAATGGTTCTCTTTCCAAGCATTCCAAATTGATAACATTGTCATTTACAAGTTCCCATTCGCCCTTATGGAAAATGGAATCCGGTTCGTATAAGGTAAAGCCAATTCCTTTTCCCGCATTTAAAACACTTCCGTCCATTTCCTTATAGATTCTTACTGCTTCGTTTAAAGTAAGATCTTCATAATAGGCTCCATAATGGTGAAATTCCATACACTCAGCCACAAAAAAGCATAATTCCCCATTCAATTTTTCCGCTTTTATCGTCTCCTTTCTTTTCGTTCCTTTTCAGCCGCCTGAAAAACTTCCTCTTGTCCTCCCCATTCAAGTTTCATGTATCCCTTTTCTCTTAAACTCATGTATCTGCCACGCCCTAAAATAATATGGTCCAGCAATGGGATTCCTAGTAGTTCTCCTGCCAGTTCAATACGTCTTGTTAAGTTAATATCTTCTTTTGAAGGCTGCAAGTCATCTGATGGATGATTATGCAAAAGGATAATACTTGCTGCATTCGATAAAATACTGCTTTTAAAAATTTCTCTCGGCTCCATAAGAGCAGCATTTAAAGAACCCATAGATACAATATTTAAGTTGATAACCGCACCACTCGTTTTTAAATTCAATATACAGCCTACCTCCCTGTCCAGACTGGAAAATTCATCTGCCAAAAGCTGATATACTGCTTCTGGAGATTGAAGTTTCTTTTTGGAATATAACGGTGGGGAATCTACCAGGCGAATACTAACTACATTCAATTTGTCCACATACTTTTTATTCTTCTCCAAAGTTAATTACTAACAGTTCTCCTTCCTGTAAATCTTCCACTAATTTCAAGATTTCTTCCCATGTATATTCCATAGTTATTTCCCTCTTTCTGGAAAAGGCTGCCCCTCATTGGTTTTAGGGTGTATTCTTTCCTGCCAATTTACCTTTGGCTTTTGTGATGGCATATTACCGATATTTTCTATCATCTGAATCATTCTTTCACTTCTCTGTTCCATCCCCTCACATAAACCTTTCATATAAAGTAAGGTTTTTTGAAGAATCCCTTTCCTGTCTTTCCCCTTTTCTCTTTTTATTTCTTTACCTCTGAGAATTGCAATCGCCTCTTTTTTCTGTATTTTCGCCTCTTCCATTTTTCTCTCTGCCTGTTCTAGTTCCTTTGGGCCCACCTCTAATGTTTGATTTGCTTTTTTAACATATCCTCTTACACTTTCCAAATGTTCCTTTACCTGCAATCCTTCAAATAACCTCGCTATTGCAAAATTTTTTCCCTGACGAGATCCTGCTAAAATTTCTTTGACCCGGCCTGAAATTCCCGTCTTAATATCTTTTATTTTTGAACCCACCTCATAGATCGGTTCCTGTATAGAAACGAACAACGTTTCCAATTTACTTTTTAGTCTGTTATTTGCCATATCTTGTAATTGTTCTTTGAGATATCCGATCTCCTCACGCATATCTGCACACTGCTGTTCCATGCTATCTACATATTGTATAAATGTTTCATAAGATTTTAGTCTGTCATCTTTGAAATGTTGTTCTGCAAGCTCAAAGAACTCTTTTAAATGTTCCTGTTCCCCCAAAGGTATTTCTAAACTCACCTGCTACCTCCTTTCTGACAAAAAAAGAAGATATATCTGCATAAAGCAAATGATATCTTCTTGTCTACATATAAATATTCTCTTTTTATTTGGAGTAATAGGATTTTCCAAAATAGCCGTTCCATAGCTACTTCTATCTATTAATCCCTTCGTTCTAAAATACGTTCTATTTCTTCTGAAAACAAATGATAAGAAAGGTTGATACTTTTATCTAACTTTTCTACTTCTGAATATTTTTGTTCCACATAATTTTTGGAAATAACAGCATAAATTTTATGAACAGGACGAGCCGTTACATCCCGAATATCTTTTTTCAGAAGGGTATTGGGAACGTTTAATCTGGTATTCCTATCCTGCACAAATCCCACACAGCCACAGATATTCCCCGCTACTTTTTCACTGTATAATTTCGGACCTCTATCGGTAAAGTTTCCTATCATGGTCGCATTTTGTTTAATCTTCATCATATTTTCCAATATATCTAGTTTTTGTCTTGTAGAGCCATCTTTTGCCAAAGAAAAGTCTAGTTCTGTTAATCTTTGATCCAAACATTTTTCATAAAAATGGATAGAAGAACCTATTTTCTCAGAATTAATCCTGACTCCCGTCAAATGCAAAAAATTATGCCGGTGAAATGCCACCTCGTATCCTTTCACTGTAGATAGCAACTGCTGTTTTTCCAAAATTTGTTTTTTTACCTCTGCTGGAATCCCATAAAGGAATAGCACTTTTTGATCTTCCAGATTTTCATGATACATTTTTGCTGCTTTTGTAATGATTTGAATTGCTTTTCTTTTGTCCATAGCCCTATTTATAATCCTTCGTATATTAGAAAAGGGAATGTTCATGCCGCAACATTAAACATCCCCTTTTCGTGGTTGATTTTTCCGTTGTCTGCCAACCTCCAGCACCTATGTCTGGATAATATCAGGTTTTTCTGTTGCCTGCCAACCTCCAGCACCTACGTCTGGATAAGATCTCAGATTTTAGGTGTCAACCCACCGCTGATACACAGCTTTTCTAATTACATTCTACAATACAATATCATAAAATGCAATTATATTTTATGCAAAAATGTTCAAATAATTCCTTTCTTTCCGTTCCTTTTCAACTACCCGAAAATATTTCTCTGTTCTCCAAAAATTAGCTTGTTTGTTTCCTTATATCGTACTGTTTGGAACAAATAGTACAATCCTTGTGCTATATGTTGTAACGAAACCAACTTTTCTTTTGAGTTTATTTTATAATATAACTGCATTATAGTCTCCATTAACATTGGAAAAAGTCACTTTGGCAGGGAAACGATTAATTCCCATATTTGCCATTCCAACCACCCCGCTGGCCCAATCACTTAGTTCAACCGGAAGTCGAAAACATACCGTTTCTCCATCTTTTAGAATTGTTACCATTGGAATCAATTCTCGATTTATCCCAACCGATAATACATCAAAAGTCTGAGTTTCTTCATGTAATGGTAAAAGAGGTTGTTTTTTTGAATCAAAATATACTTTTGCACCTCTTCGATTTAAAAATGACTCTTTGTCATGAGGAATTACTGGCTCTATAGGTAATTTGCACCTTGTCCGTTCAAAATAACTTTCCAATTCATTACAAACAAACACATTAAAATCTTCGCCATGTTTATGTATATCTATCTTAATCTGTTCAGCCGATTCAAAATGATTCATAAAATTAAGCAAAGCATTGAATTGAATTAAATCATCTGAATAGATACCGGAGTACGCTTTGTACCAAGCTGGCTGCCATTCACAAATAATACGATATAGTTTTTTATAAAGTTCTAAATGTTCTTCCCCCAAACGGAACCAATTTTCATCTAAGATTTTTTTATGGATACCATCGTCAAGAGATTGGTATCGTAAGAAATCCCTTAGACCCTTCAACAGTTTAGCAATAATTCCCGCCATCATATCTGCCATGCGAATACCTGGATATTCCCTGGAATCTGCCTCATATACATTATTAAGTCCTACTTCACGAGCAGCCTTTAAGGTCTTGCTTCCTTCCTCCATTTCCCCTTCTTTATCAATAATCAATGAATAGCTCTGTATATTTTTTTCCTGCAGATATCTATTGAATCCATCAAAAGATATATGGTAATCCCAAGCAAGTTCTAAGGTATCCGATATATTGCCTGATATATTATCCAGTATGAATAAAATTTCATTAAATGTGTCTGTTTCTTTTTGTTTTAATTTGACATTTTTTTTATTGTATTCAATCCTATCTTGAAAAAATTTTTTCAGCTCCACTAAAAAATCTTCGGGAGATTCATAGAGACATTGAATAATTTTCTGCGGACGATATTTAACAAGAGCCTTTGTAATAGAATACTTCATTAAGTCTGCATCAACTAAACCATTATTTCTGTATCCTTGAAAAATTTGTAACACAAGGTATTCAATCTTGCTACAAATAGAAAAATAAATGTGTATTTCCTTATCAAAAAGCGATAGGAAATCATTTATAAGCTGAGCGTTCTGCTTATTGAGGGAGGCAAAGCCATACTTAAATTGTTTTTGCTGCAATATCGTACTTTTAATTTCTCCATTTTTATCTTTTCTGTCTGCATACTTAGTTTCAAAAGCAGCATACCGTTGTAAAATATCATCTTTTTCGTCTAACCATCCTACGCACATAGTTATAAAATTATCATAGTAATTGGAGGCACTTACTGTCTTATAGTTAATTTTTCTGCTATGTTCCGTTTCATCATAGTAAAAATTATATTTAGACATTTTTCATTATCTCCTTTGTATAAACAATAATTTAAAAACAATTTTCTCAAAAGTCTTTTCAGCCATTTTATCAAACCACTTTTAATTCTTGCCTATATTATATCACTCATATATATGACTTTTCTATTTATATATTTTTTTCTTAAAACATAGCTCCTTCTAAATTTTGTTCCTGCATCTGAAATTTCTCATGGATATTTGTATTAAAAAGTTTATATAAGTTATTTCCCTTTTCCATACGACAGTCAAACGGAACAATAATGCCTCCATGTTTAATGATTCCTGTTCCCGCAGGGCTGTTACTTACATACTTTAACTGTGCTTCTGGTATTCCGGCTACTCGTTCCAGTTCCTGACTATCCAGATTCGACTGTTTCAGTAAGGCGATAAACTCGCTGTTATTCAAAATCGTAGTTCCAATATAGCTTTGCAGCATATCTACAATGTTTTGTGTAATTCCGGTACACATTCCTCCCTGTTTACGCACCTTTTTCCAAAGCGTATATACGAAATTTCCGCTGAACTCCATATCCTCCCCAAATAAGGTATGCATCTCGTCTATGTAGAGCCAGGTAGCACGACCAATTTTAGCATTCTCCGCAATCTTCCGGCTGATGCTCTCCAACATAACCAGCATAGCGATTGCACTTAATTCTTTGCCCAAGTCCCGGATACCATAGACCGTTAAGCGAGTATTTGTTTCTACATTGGTTTGATTATTGAAAATATTCATCGAACCATTGACAAAAATCTCTAATCCCAATGCAATATCCTCAGCTTCCTCCTCCGGCTGTTCCAACAAAATTTCATGAAATTCCGACATGACCGGGATATGTTTTTCCTTTGCTTTTGCAATGTCAAGATACAGTTTTCTTACACAGCGGTCAATGATGGACTTATGCCGGCTGTTCAACGGCTCCCCGAAACACTGTTCACAAAGTGCAAGCATAAATTCTGCTTTATCCCGAATCCATCCGTTAGAATCTTTAATATCCAAGTTCCATACATCCATATCTAATGGGTTCAGATAATTTTTCGTATAGGTAGAAAAATTAACAGTAGTGGCTGCCATCCCTACTACTTGTGCAAGGTCAAAGTATTCTAGAGTAGGATCTACGATAATCACATCATCTTTTGTTCCAATCAATACCTGGAACATCTCCATTTTGGTAAAATAGGATTTTCCAGAGCCAGGTACACCAAAGATCATACCGTTGCCATTGACCAACTTTTTTCTGTCTGCAATATTTAAGTTTTTGGAAACCTGATTAATTCCATACCAAAATCCCGATCTATCTTTTAATTCTTGTACATGGAAAGGGATCAGTGCCGCTATATCTCTAGTCAGCATGGTCCTCATGGTTTCCACCTGCCTTCCTCCTATGGGAAGGACTGTATTTAACGCCTCCTTTTGCTGATAATAATGAGGTTCAATCTGGCACATAGAACCATTGGCGATATTCTTAATCGTCTCCGTCATACTGTCCAGTTCTTTTTTATCTTCCGCCATAAGAAGGATCGTTACACCTGTAAAAAATACATTTTGGTCATTCTCCCTTACATCGTCCATAACACCTTCGATTGTTTTCTTCTGCACTTTCTTCAGATAGGAAATTTCAGTAGAAAAGTCATTGTTTTTGTTCCTTACCCGCTGCTGCCTTAAAATATCATTTTCAATTCCCAAATATTTTTTCTGTAATGTTCTGGTAGCAAGCTGCTTCGGAACCGGAACTACATCTACAGTTATCATACTATGTATCGGAAGATTCCCGATTTCTGTTAAAAAGGTATCCCTTAAACTGGAAGGATACCTTTTAATAAAAAGAACCCGGCAGAATTTTCGATCTGTTTCAAAATATCCAGGCCAGAACTTCATAAATCCATTACAAATGTCATTTTTAGGATCATTTCCGTAAGCAAATGCCGTTTTATAATCAAAAGAAAACAGTTCCTCTTCTCCAATACGGTAAAAATTAAAGAGTACCCGAAGTCTTTCCCCAATGTCCAGCGGCTTCAGTTTGGACCCCAGTTCTTCAAAATGCTGTTTCATTCCTGCTTCCAGGGAAGAAAAGAAGGCTTTTGCCTGTTCATAATTTTTTCTCTCCACAGTTACCGTCAGATAGCGTTCCTGTTCGATTCCTTGTCTGCCCTGCACGATTTTTTCTTCAATCATTTCATTGTAGTTTTTCCGAATCCAATCAAACTCATCTTCTTGACAGGGATACAATACTTCTTCCCGAAAATTTTTCATATTTTTATTTCGATTATTGATTGTTATTTTAAATTCTACGTCAATCGTATTAATAAGCTGACAATATTTTTTCAAGATTGCTACCTGTTCCTCTGTACCTGCGGTCACATAATTAATATCCTGAAAACGGTACATTCGTGAAAATTTCCCTTTGTAAACTTCAAACGTCCCATCTTTTGCCATTTTCTGTACCGGTATAATGTCTTGAATTCCCTTCGGTGTCTTGATTGGTTTATCTGCTTTTTTCAACTGTTCAAATTTATCTGTAAATAAAATATGCGATTCCTCCTTTTTGCAGACGGCGTGCAGAAACACCTACCGCCTGCCCATGAAATATTCTTGTTACTTTTCGCCCCAAAAGGACTGCTCTCATTCTTTTTTCTTATTTCTTTTCCTGTTTTTCTTTGTTTCTTTTACCTTATTCTTTTCTTCTAAAAGATACTCTGTTTTCATTTCTTCAATGGCACGATTATAAAAAACCAACGGTCTGTTAAAAAAAGAAAACTTAATGATTTTTTTCATATGCTGCCAAAAGGTCAATCCGTTATAGTTATAAAACCCGGTAAGGGCTAATGGTGTTACAATCGGTGTTGCCACATAACAGCTTGCTGTAATCCCAATCTTGTCATAAAGAAGTAATACCGTTCCTGCACCGGCTCCTATCGACAAAATACTGTAGATAAGCTGCTTTGCGTTTAATCCCATAGCAATCGACTCTTTATAATGCTGTAAATCTTCACTTAATTCAATTTCCATATCTGCCTCCTTATCTTACTCTATCGTTTACATTTTGAATCCGTTTTTTCCCTTCCTCAAAGTATTCTGGATTAATCTCAATAGAAATAGAATTTCTCTCATTTTCCAATGCTGCTTCTGCTGTTGTAAAAGAACCGGCAAACTGGTCTAGCACCCATTCCTTTTCATTTGTGATAAATTCCATAATCTGTGCCAATAATTCTACCGGTTTCTCTGCCTGATGTTTTCGTTCTTTTTTACTTGGCGGTTCTACATCAAATACTGTCGGCAGCATTCCTTTCACTCCCGACATGAAATGTTTTACTTCCGGCTCTGCTTTGTCTTTTTTTGCATCGGGTCTTAGATTTCTCGGTTTTCCTTTAGAAAAGAATAAAATATCTTCCGTATTTTTCGATTTTCGTCCAGTATTATTTACCTGCTTTCCTTTCTTCCAGGGAACCTTTGCATAGTATTCCAGTCCGGCTTCTTTTGCCATTTTTTTTATCTGATATAGGTACTCGTAATTTGTCCCGCTTTCTTCTGGAAGAAATTCTACTAAAAAATGCCCCTTTTTCAAAACCCGGTACTTTTCGTCAAAATCTTCCTGCATATATTGAAAGCTGTCGTAAACTGCAAAATTCCGATTCCCGCCTTTCAAACTTTTCGGCAAATCATAAGGATGATCCGTAATAATGGCATCTATACTGTTATCTTTTAAAAAACTTAAATCTCTCCCATTTCCATTGACTAACAGGCAACTGATATCTTCTTGTTTCTCATTTTTTCTTGTTACTGTATAAACACCTTTCCCCAAACGGGTAAATATTCCTTTTTCAATGCCTTCATAAATTCTTGCCCGTATAGATGGTTCTTTTACAGATTGTTTCTTCTGCTCCAATATAAGTTCCTTTGCCTCAGTAAGAGAAAAGCAATCCGAATCTTGAAAATATTCAAATAGGGTAAGTTGGATTCCCTGTTCCTGTTTCTCCATAATATTTTTTACTACCTCTTTACTTCCTGAAGATTTCATCTGCTCCTTCCATTTTTTCTTTTCGGTTCTTTTGGTTTTAAATCAGGATTTGCTTGATAAAAGCGTTCCATTCCCTCTGGATCAAGTTCTTTCAAACGGTTCAAATCAAAGGCAACCTTTGCGTAAGTACAATATCCTGAATGTCCTTTTGCCCGCATAATCCGTCCTATCTTGTTTTCTTTAATGAACCGAATTTTATCCTTGCTCCCAAAATCATTGATAAACGCCTCATCGGGTTCCGTATATTCATGAGGTAAATTTACAGTTAAATCGGCAAAGTCTTCCCATACTCCATTTTCATCACAAGACTCCAAACCAATGAAAATACCTCCTCCATATGCGGATGCGTCAATAGACAACCGAACTTTTTCTTTTCCAAATTCCCAGTTATAATCTAAAATTTCTTTCTTTTCGTCCATAATTTTCTCCTTATAATCCTAATGCTCTGGAAGTAAGATTTTGGGCCCCTTTTACACTTCCTACTGTTAAAGCTACTGCACAAGCCATTTCCCCTAGATAAATAAGGGTTTTTGCCCATTCCTCATAATCTCCGGTAAAACTCGGAAGTCCTGCACTGATGAAAGCATTACATAATAAAATTGCAAGAATCATGGTCACTGCTTCAAAGGAAACAGAAATAAAATACTTCATAAACTGGGTAAAGGTATTACTGATTCCCCGGTTGCCAGCTAAAGTGCTGCTCGCCAATGCTCCAAATGGAACAATAACCATAATCTTTAAAAATCGGAAGTACACATTATAAATAAGGAAAAAACCACAGATGATTACAATAAGGCTTAAAAAGACAGCAATAATCAAAAATACAATGCTCGTTCCAAATCCCAAGTCTTTAATCACATCTGCCTGTGCCGGATCTATTGTTATTTCCACACTATCACTGGTTCCCAATAATCCCACCAGATTTCCGATAGAAGTAAAGACCGCTTTCATAATATCTACGTTGTAGGATACCAGCCATTGTGCTAATGCCACTCGGATAAACATCCGAAGAATGGATTCAAATCGCACCTCTTCACGAATATCTACAGATTCTGCACAGAACCCGATAACAAAGAACAACACCACCAAAGCAGAACCTATTCCTACAAATAAAGGCTCTACCCCTTCTATGACACCCCAAGGTCCTCCACCTTTAAAAGTCTGCGGCGATTGTCCTAATAGTTCAAAAACTAAATTAACTTGATTATTCCAAAATCCAAACACGACTTCCAAAAGGGCAAGTATGGTTTCTCCAAGTCCAAACATTTTCTCACCTTACCTTTCTTATGCGTAGTTCCACTTTGGAAATTACGCAATCCCCAGAAAAGCAAGGACAGAAGAAATAGCTGCCATGATTAGACCTGCCACGATACCTTTGATTGCACTGTTCATGCTAGAAGAGTCTTGCTGCTGATATGCAGTCGCAAACTCCATAACATTCTTGGCAAGGATAATGACTCCTACCGCAGCAATTATACTGATAACCAACGTCTTTAAATTGGTAAGAGGCTGTGTAACAGAATCCACTCCTCCAGCAGCCATTACCTTTGTACTAAGCATAAACATTGCGGTAGTCATCCCCACCACTGTCGGCATGATTTTTTTCTTCCACTCCTTTTTACGGTTTTTCATTTCTACAAATACTTTTTTTAATTTCATATATCATTTCCTTTCTTGATTAGATTTTTTTACACAAAAAGAACAGATTCCCGGAACCCATAGCATCATGTCGCGTAAATCTGGGGGGTTCAAAAATCTGTCTTAATTCTTCTTATGCGGTATTCAGTTCCTTCCGCTTTTCTGCCATTTTTCCTGCACTCCATTCCGGACGCAGATAGGTCAGCACTTGTCCTATGCTTAACCCATCATGCAGGCCAAGCCGAACCTGTTCCAGCTGATCCATTGAAAATTCTTTCTTTTGCAGCATTTTCCAGAGAAGTTCTTCCGGCTCTGTTTCTAAAAAATCCTCTGGTTTTGGTTCCTGTTCTACTTTTGCTATAGAATCTGAAGATTCTAACTGAAACCGATTCTTTTCAAATTCCTTTTCTAAAAATACTTTTTCCGGTATTTTTTCCTCTAACTCCAGTAAGTCCTCTAGCCGAACATCTGCAACAAATACGGATTCTCCATTTTTTTTACATTTGTTATAGTAATTCCAGGATTTCTTTCCTACCGCTTTTATTTTGTTTTCCTTTTGTCCTTCCGTTATATCATGGATATAAGGCAACGCTCCTCCATCTTCTGATTCTTTAAAAAGTGGATGAGCAAATGTATTGAACTTATTATCTATGATAGGATCACAGCCTCGAACAAACAGGATACACTTTTTATTATCTAATTTTCTGGTTTCATCCGGAGTTAAAAGTTCTCTTCCCAAAACATCATAATTCCGGCTGCTGCTCCCGTTACGTCCCTTCGTTTCTCCGCTGCTTCTTTTATCTATCGTCCCCTTTCCAAGACTTTCTGAAACATATTTGTGGGTACTTTGCTCATTACCCCCTAAATAAAGTAAAACATCATGAGGTAAGGTTCAGCTCATCCTTTGCAGGACTTGCGTCCCCTCCCTCCCAAACCGCA
>OBZZ01000196.1_pt1 | contig 54369 bp, 57 predicted proteins | sample 1501451 | NCBI WGS metagenome assembly OBZZ01 (sample SAMEA2580274, study PRJEB22360) | human gut metagenome | biome: human gut; feature: human-associated habitat; material: faeces | place: Denmark | collected 2008/2010
TCGTGCTGGAGGCGCCAGCCACGAAATCGTGGAACCGTCCGGGCCGACTAGACAATTCCTTAGGCGTGCCGGTTTCGGCGACGATAGCACCGTCCGCTAAGGGTTCGAGGAAGACCACCTGATCGGCGCTATCTATGGTGGATAGTCTGTGCGCTACCACGATCACAGTGCGGCCCTCAGATAGTTGACTGATGACGTCGCTAATCGCCGATTCATTCTCGCCGTCCAGCGCCGAGGTAATCTCGTCGAGCAGCAGTATCGGAGCATCCTTGATGAATGCCCGAGCGATTGCCACTCGTTGGCGCTCACCTCCAGACAGGCTCTGCCCGGCAGGCCCCACTTCGGTATCCCAACCGTGAGGCAGCGCCTCAATCACCCGATCAAGTCTCGCCTTGCGAGCTGCCTCTTCCAACTCGGCGTCCGTCGCATTGGGACGGGCAATCCGCAGATTCTCCCGGATCGTGGTGTCAAACAGGTAGGTGTCCTGGAACACCATCGAGGTCAGCTCCATGATCCGCGTGGTTGGAATCTCGCGCACGTCCACCCCGCCGATGGTCACGCTACCGGCGTCGACATCCCAAAACCTTGCGGTGAGACGCAAGATCGTCGACTTCCCGGCCCCTGACGGCCCCACTAGTGCGGTGACTGCTCCCTGCGGGGCGGTGAGCGAGACATCGTCTAGGACAGGCCGGCCTGACTCGTAGGAAAACGACACTCCTCGGAATTCAATCGACGTCCCACGCGGTTCCCGTGCCTGCTCGGAATCAGGTTCGGCAAGTGGCGCGGCATCAAGGATTATTCCCATCTGGCGCAACGCCACTGCGGCGTTATCGACCTCAGATGCGTAGAGCGCGGCTTTTGTGAGCGGCAGCAGCATGCGCGCACTGACCGCCGCGATCACCAGATACGCAATCGGGTCCAGACGCGCTCCGGTCACGAACGACAGCCCCAAGGCGAGCACCACCGCGAAAGTCACGTTAGCGATGAGGTTGAATCCTTGGGCAGGTCGGCCCTTGATCCGAAGCCCGGCCAACGTCGCCTCAGAGTCGGCTTGCAGAGTCTCTTGTACGGGGTCCCACGACGTCGCGGCACCCGTGGCTCGAAGCACCGGTTGTAGCCTGGCGAACTCAATCAACCGGCCGGCTGCGGCGGCCGAGGTACGGTCTTCCATGTCATTGGCTCTGGTTGTTGCCGCCGACATTTTCCGCCACGTGAGAATAAACGGCAAGATCGACACTGCCATGACCACAGCTAACGGCCACTCAATGAATGCGGTGGCAACGAGCATCACCAACGGCACGATGAAGGCGTTGCACAGGTTCGGGATCACCATTGATGCCAGATGCGACAGGGTGTTGATCTCCTTGGATGTCGCATTAGCCACGTCCGCTTCGCGTTTGGCATTAAACCACCCAAGCGGCAGCTGCAAGACATGATCTGCTACGCGATCAATTAAGGTATCGCATACTTCATAGACGCTGATCCGATAGGAGCGGTACATCGCGAAGGTGTCGACCGTCACCGTGATCGCGCCGAGGATGGCAACGACGACGAGCCAGGTGCCAAGGGTTTCAGAGCGGGAGAATAATGCCCGAAGGAAGGGGATCATCAACGCCAGTGTGATGCCTTGTAGGACAGCGGAGAAGGCGAACCAGCCCACCAACGTACGCAACTCGGCCCTGTTGACGACCCTGATCATTAGTTTCCACATGAGCGTGTCTCTCCTTAGGCCATGTAATGGAGTTCTTGGGCCCGCCACATCTCGCTATAGGTCCCCGCTTGGTTGACCAAGTCCTCGTGCCTACCACGCTGAGTGATGTGGCCGTCCTCAATCACGAGGATCTGGTCGGCGTCTCGGATGGTGGCGAGTCGATGCGCGATGATGATCACCGTGCGCCCGGATGCCAAGGTGCTGAGCGCTTCGTGGATCGCACGCTCCGACTGGGGGTCTGCTTGCGCGGTGGCCTCGTCGAGAATCAAGATCGGCGCATCCTGCAAGTATGCTCGCGCCAGGGTGATGCGTTGCCGCTCACCGCCCGAGAGGAAGCCACCAACCTCGCCAAGCACGGTGTCATACCCCTCGGGCAGACGCATAATGCGATCGTGGATGCATGCCGCACGGGCTGCTGCCTCGACCTCGGCGCGCGTTGCCGACGGTTTCGACAGCGCGATATTGGTATGGACCGAATCGTTCGACAACGTTACGTCCTGTAGGACGATCGCGACGCGGGAAAGTAGCCACGAAAAACTCGCCTCGCGCACATCCACACCGCTGATGCGTACCACGCCATCATTGACGTCGTAAAAGCGCGCAATCAGCCGGGCCAGTGTGGACTTCCCTCCGCCCGACGGGCCCACCAGAGCCGTGACCGTTCCGGGCTCAGCCGTAAAGGAGACACCGTGCACAACGGGCACGTCAGGCTCGTAGGAGAAGGAAACCTCACAGACCTCAACTTGGCCGGGGTTTGGGCCCTCTTCTTGGGTGCGGCTGCCTTCGGGCATGGGTTTCTCGGAAAGCAGCTCTGCCGTGGTGCGAGCCGCCAGCTGCGACTCATAGATATGCTGCATCAGACCGACTAGCACCGTGAACCCCTCCGGGATGCCGGGAGCGATCAGGAAGAATGGCAGCGTCGCCGACAGCGTGCTCCAATCCTGCGCGACGAATAGCGCCGCCAGTAACGCGACCGTGACGAAGACCGTGGCTGGACGCAGTAGCGAACCGAGCAGACTAATCGCTCTGCCGGAGCGACGAACCCAGTCGAAGGAGATGGCAGAAAATTGCTGGCGGGCGGCGTTAAAGCGCGTTCGGGTCGCATCGGTGGCCTGGAAATTCTTGATCTCCTTAATGCCCTCAAGCATTTCGACGGTGGCTGCGGCCAGTGCGGTCTGGGCATGTCCGAATCGCTTGGTGATATCGCTATAGCCGCGCATGGTCGTGCTGACGATGATCATGATCGCTACGGCCCACGTTCCAAAGAGCGCGAGCGCCAGTCGCCAATCGACCCACACGAGATACCCGAGGCCTACGACCATCGAGACCACGGCGTTGGTGACATCACCGGGAACATGCGCAACGAGAGTATGGATGGCTGCGGTATCGTCACACACCATCTTGCGGATGGCCCCGTGCGGCACCTGCGAGACCCTACCCAAGGGCAAACTGCCCAGCGCTTGGACCACATTGCCGCGCAACCGATGTCGGAGCTTGGCTTCTGCCTCGTGGGTGACACCCAATCCAAACAGGTAGAGCAATTGGCCCACGAACAGCGAAAGCACCGCTATCACGGCCCAAACCCACGGCTTTCCGGTCCAGCCGGTGCGCACCTGCCCGTCAAGCCAGATCGCGGCCATGTTGTGTAAGGCGACGAACGGCACCAGCGTGACGATAGCGCCTAAGGCTGTGAGGACTGCGGAAAGGACCATCGCGCCCTTGGCCGGGCGGATTAGTGCGGCGACGGAAATACTCACATCGGGCTCCTGTCGAGTCGAGTCTTTCGAAACGTTCATTGGCGCCACCACCACAGCAACGCAGTAACGGCCCAAAGGAGGCCCACCAGGCACCAATCTCGCACCTGCCACGGTGTGTGTTGGAGTTCCGTGCGCCGCGGATAGGCGCCAAAGCCACGTGAATCCATCGACAGGGCAACCCGTTCGCCGTGCTGGACGGCGAGGATCGCCAGCGGCACGAGGGAACCCACCCATCGAATTGCGGGCGCTAACGGCCCCCATGATGCCCCAATACCCCGCAATGCCCGCGCTGTGCGCAACAGCTGGAAATCTTGCCGGAAACGAGTGACGAAGGCGACAGCCGCAGTTCCCGCCGCAGTGACCCGATAGGGAAGCTTGAACGTCGTCGTCAACGTGCGAAGCAGCGCTTCCGGATGAGTGCTGATGCCTGAAAGCAGCATGAGGGACAACAGTGCCCCGATACCGCTCGCTGCGGCAAGCTCGCCACCGTGATTGTAGAGTGGGCTGACCTCTTCAATGGTGTAGTTGTAGCGGAACACCGGCAGTAGCACAGCTGCGATGACCCAGGGTGCTAGCAGTGACATGACCGTTCGAGCGCGACTCGCTCTCGCGGCTACCATGGCCAGGCTCGCTGCGATGAGCACTCCAACATTGACGGCCGGGTCCTTGCATACGAACACCATGACCATCGCCGGGATTAGCGCCAATAGCAACGTCACAGGATTGAACGATGAGAAGAGTCCACGGGGCACGGACGGCGAAGGCGGGTTCGCTGGTGCTGCGGATGCGGCGTTTTCACGAGTTTCGCTAACGGCAGCAGGTAGCGCGATGATGTGGCTGCAGCGTGATAGGGCAAGTTCTAGGTCGTGGGTGGCCATGATGACGGTTCTGCCCTCAGCGCGCAGTTCGTCGATGAAGGCCATGAGTTCGCAGGTATTCGCCCAGTCCTGGCCGTACGTGGGCTCGTCAAGGACAATCACATCGCGGCTCTCGGCGACCATCGTAGCCACCGATAGTCTACGAATCTGGCCGCCTGAGAGAGTCAACGGGTGTTGGTCTCGATACTGGGAGAGATGGAATTGCTCCACAATAGCCTCGGCTTTAGACGCGGAAACATCCCCCGTGGAGATTTCGCCAGCCACGGTGGAACAAACCATCTGATGTTCCGGGTTTTGAAACACGTAGCCGACCTGGTGCCGCCCTCGCCGCACAACCTCTCCGCAGACCGTAGCGCGTTGTGCCTTTGATGGTATGAGACCCGCCAGCGCCGCGAGCAGGGATGTTTTGCCTGCGCCATTCGGCCCTATAAGCGCGATAAACTCGCCACCCCGTAGCCGCATAGAGATAGCTGGGGAACGTCCGGGAACACAGAAATCTGCCAGCTCTACCGTGGCGCTGCCTCCACCGTCGAGCGTGTCAATCGCATCGATGGTTTCCCATCCTGCTTCGGTGCGCCGCTGATATTGCACCGAATCACCACAGATATCCGTGATGCGGGGAACTCGAATGCCCGCCTGCTCGCAGGTCAAGGCGTGGTGCGGGGATTCGTCGCGTAACGCACGGGGCAGCCACACTCCGCACGCCTCAAGTTCCGCGGTATGGCTGAGAAAAACCTCATGTGGAGTTCCCTGCGCGATCACCGCGCCCTGCGCGTTGAGCGCTATGACGTGATCGCACAGGGGTAGGACCGGGTCGAGGTCATGGTCGATCACCACGATGCCCACGCCATCGCTAACCAGCTGTTGGATGACGCTGTAAAACTCGTCCGTGCCTTGCGTGTCAATAGTCGATGTTGGCTCATCGAGGACAAGTAAGCGGGGCTGCATAGCCAGTGCTACCGCGATCGCTAGGCGCTGGCGTTGGCCGCCCGATAATCTCCATGGGCTCTCCCACAGCTTGGTCTCCAGACCAACCGCAGCCAATGCCTCGCGTACCCGTCGATCAATCTCAGGAACAGGCAGGCAGAGGTTCTGCAGCGCAAACGCGACATCGTCATACACCGTACGGGTAATGACTGCGGCATCCGGATTTTGTCCCACGTAGGCGACATTGGTAGCGATCAACTGGACCGTGGCGTCGGCGATTTCGGCGCCGGCAATTTGAACGCTGCCGGAGTATTCGGACGGCAGACAGTGGGGCACAAGGCCGCACACGGCTCGGACGAAGGTAGTTTTACCGCATCCAGAGGGCCCAATGACGGCCGTTACCTGACCGCTCAGGTGGACCAGGCTTGGACGTTGCAGCACCCACCGGTCCTGACCCAAGTAGTGAACGGAAAGATCCTCAACCGCCAGGAGCGCCCGCGCGGACTCGCTCACAGACCGTTGCTCGCTGCTCAAAGTGGAGGCCAGCCTTTCACTCACGATGGTCTACGCCTACGCCTGCATTGTTGAGCAAACGGGTTAGTCCGACGACGGCCAAACCGCCAATGACGGACGACGTGACTCCCACCAGCACGATCAGTCCCGATACCGAGATTCCCACCGCGTGCTTGAGCAGCGTGAGGTACAACAGGCTGTTAAATGCCCCGAAGAATGCGGCGGAGATCAGATACGCCCACCACGTCCACTTCCGGTACAGCATCAACGCCATGGGAAACTCAACCAGGAGCCCGCCAATGACGTTACCGACAATCGCGGCAGGCCCAGTGGGAGTAGTAAATACGCTCACAACTCCGATGATCAGCGCGGCCAGCAGCGAAGCGCCCGGCCTTCGCACAACGGCCAGAGGAAGGAGGTAGGGAATGACCCAAAGTCCGAGAAGGGACACCCCGAGCCAGACTGCGCTCTGCGAAGCCGCACCCGCCGGCGCGATGTAGCTCAGTGGGATGAGGATGATGAGGCCGACCACCGACAGGGAGGCCACCATCATGAGATTTCGGGTACCTAGAATTGAGTCGGTTAATCCCCCGCGAGCTGAGCGTCGAACTGTACCGGATCGGTCTGTCACAGCAAACCTCCTTTCACTTAGGTTAGCCTAAGCTAACTCCCGACCGGGGTCAAGTCCCTTGAGCTAGACGTTGAGCCTGCGCAGAGACGCAGCTCGAGGGGTTTCTCGCGTTTTGAAAGGACGCAAAGTGACCGCTGAGGATCTCCGGGCAAAGCTGATCCGGGTTTGCGAGTCACCGCAGCACCCGAGGGTGTAAAAAGTATCGGTAGGGCGTCATGCGATACCCAAATGTGCACCTTGATCAAAGCTGACTGTATCGCACGAATAGTCATGCGATATGGTATTCTGGCTGCGTGGTTGACACATCGAACGCGCCTCGCGAGGACTATAGAAACCTCTGGAAGTTGCTTATCGACAGAGGAATTCGGAAGGGCGAGCTTAGAGACCTTGCCGGTCTGAGCTCATCAACCATCACGAAGCTGGGTCGAAATCAGACGGTTACCACCGCGACACTTGGGCGGATTTGTAAAGCGTTGGATTGTTCACCCAACGACATTCTGGCTTTTGAAGACTGTCATGAGGAAGGAACCGGCGACGGTCGTAATGATTGAGATGAAGCAGGCATATACCATCAAGCCTCAAACGGCGGTCGCCTCCCCCGACAGCAGTACTACCGACTTAGTGTTCCCCATTGAGCTTGTTGCCCCCGTTGTGGGCATGGCTCACAGCTTCATTAGGCGTGTCCTTGGCAGGAAGTCAATCTTGTCCGAGGCCGACGTTCGGCAACTTCTAGATCAAGATGCATTCTCCGAGACGTTCGTTCCTCGCAGCAAAGTTCTTGAATATCTCCGTCGAGCCGTCACCGGAGCCGTGCTCGTTGCCGAGAGTCAAGAGGTCATTCAAAAGGACTCCTTCGTTGTCGGAGACGCTCTCCAGCTGATTGGAAGACTGAAAGATGGTTCGGTGAATACTGTTGTCACCTCAACGCCGTACTGGGCTATGCGGGTCTATGACGAGCCTGGTGAGCGCCTTTGGGCGGATGGCGAGTACTGCTCTTTTGGTCTCGAGCAGACACCTGAAGGGTTTATTCGCCATTCGGTCGAGGTCTTGCATGCATTGCTTCCGAAAATTGCTGCAGATGGCTCCGTGTGGTGGAACATCATGGATTCGTACAACACTCGCACTCAAATCCGTGGTAGTGCAGTTGAGACACTGCATGCGATGCAAGGCAAGGATGGACGATCGTGGAAAGATCACGAGTACTTGCGGTATTCCGCCGGACACTCGTATCTGAAAGATGGTGAGCAGTGTTTGATCCCGCAACGGATTGCTCAGCGTGCTGCCCAAATCGGCTACTACGTAAAGAGCACGATCTCGTGGTGCAAGCAGGCCACAACTCCTGAACCCCAGCAGTCGCGAGTCAGCAGAAATGTTGAGTACATTCTGCATCTCACTCGGGAACGAACCCCCAAGTTCAACAAGTCCGCATACTTGGAGCTACCTTCAGACCTTGGTGGGCGACAGCTGCTTGAGTCGGACAAGCTTAGTGACTTCTGGTACTTGCCAACCTCTTCTGGCCGAGATGGGCATGGGGCTCAGTTCCCGGTTCAGCTTCCTGGGCGCTGCATCGCGATCTCAACGGACCCTGGTGATGTGGTTCTTGATCCATTCATGGGTGCTGGAACTACCGCCGTTGCAGCGAAGAAGCTCGAGAGGAGCTATATCGGTTTTGATGTAAGCGCAGAATATCTTGCCACTGCTGAGCGAGTGTTGGCTTCAACCACCGTGCAGCAACCCCTCTTTACCGCAGAGCTTCGATAACCCTCGAAGCAAGTGCGTCGACGTCTATCGCAGAACTGCTATCCAAACCAAGACCTTTGATTCGGTGACCGTCGAACGTCTCGACCACGTCTCCAGTTCGAACGGAAGGTGAGATGATATAAGCCTCGTTGAGACGCGCAAACTGCATGTATGTATAGATCTGATACAGATCCTTCGCATCGGGTACCTTATACTTTACGTCGAGGACAGCTTCTATAGATCCGCCGCGATAGATAGTCAGGTCTGGAATTAGCTCGATTTCGCCATTCGTAAGCAGAAAGCTACTGGAGGCAAAACCCTTTTGAACGCTTAGAGCAGTGGGCTCTGCAGCTCTCATAAGACTTGTTCGCACAAAGTCTTCGTAAAGTCCAGGCATATTGAACAAGTATCCGTCAGACTCCCATCTTTCACCGTGGTCAATTCCGGATGCTTGGAGGATGACGAGGCTGAGACCGAGCGCATTGCTGTAGTAGGAATGCGAACCGCCAACATTCTTCGTTCGCATCATCTGGCTGACCTTGCGGATATCGTCATAACCAGCAAAGGTAGATGCCTGCCAGTTTGCCCAATCGTGAGTTACACGCGCCCCAGGAGCGTCACTAGACAAGAGTCCCAATACTCGTTTGGCAGCCGACTTGATAATTCTGTTCTCGGGGATATCAAATGTCGGCCTGTGTCGTCTCGTTACGATTGGAGCGGCATCTCCTCGCCGCGCTCGGAGGTTTGTCACAGGCCAGTTTATCTGTCCAACGGCAGATGACGTGGCCTCAAGCGTAGGCTTGCGGCGAAATAACTTTGGTTTTGCTGCAAAGGATAAGAGCTCCCGGGACAACATCTCTGCCAACGAACTCAAGCCGAAATCGTGCGACCCGCTTGAGTATCCGAACGGAGCATCGTTCACCAGTCGAGCCGACTGAGAATCGTGAAGATACAGCAGCATCGAAACTGGATTGAGCGATGCATGCTTCGGAGAAATGACAAGCTTATTTCCATTAAGAAGCGGGATATTCCCGGCAACATTTGACGCCAGAATCTGCAGAACTCCACCTTGAAGGAGAACGCGAATGTTGTCTGGCAAGCCAGTGGGGACATCAGCTGGGGTTAGGCCGGGTAACGCCGAAATCTCGTTCTCGACGGCATGCCAAGTCTGCATCACGCTGTTCCTGTGAAGAGTTCATCTACGCGGTTGTCGATTTGCGCTACCACTTCAGGCTCATAGGCAGAGAAATGATTCATCAAGACCGGTCGGATTCTCCACATGTAGTACATCCGGAAGTCATCACTCGGCTGAAGCCCGGCGAAGTAGCCATGACCCAGCGGATACTTGTCTTGAATAGCAGTGAAGACAGTCTTAATGGCTGCGGCTGTATCTGAAGGAATAGCTCTGTGCCTAAGTATCGCGTCAAGGTCTTCAACGCGTGGACCAAAGTAGACACTTGCCATACGTCCCATGAGTGCGTCGTCAACATCCTCCGTGTTCGTGTCGACGTTATTCATAGTGAAGTAGAAAACCACTTCTGGATCGATAAAGATCTGCGCACCATTCGGAAGCGTGATGCCGTTGGTCTCGCCCCGGTACGCTGGCTCGATAAGAGAGAATAACTCGCCCAAGGCCTGGCTAATTCGAGTGCGGTTGATCTCTTCTAGAACGATATGCCTCTTGCCGTTTCGAAGCGCGCGAAGGAGTGGACCTTCAGTCCATTCGAATTCTCCCGGTTTCTCACCGGGCGCGAGTCCTAGGATCAGGTTCTCATAACCCCACCCCTCATGGAGCTGAATAGTCTCACGATCCTCAGAATTACGCGGAATAAGTTTATCGATGGCACGGGTTTTCCCGGTTCGGGGCGGTCCAAACAGAAGAATTGCGCGCTCTCCCGCTTTGACTAGCGAGGCTAGCTGTTCACTTGGGGAAATCCTGGTCCATGCTGGTGCTGAATCGATTGTTGTCACTGACTGAATCCTATTTGTGTACTCAAGCCGATCTTCTTTGCGGATTTCGACTTCCAACTTGGCCTCAAATGCCGAATTGCAGATTGCCAACAACTCCGCATCGCTAAGCGGAGCGTCGCTGGTCTCGATATCGATTGGCTTGTTTACAAAAACTGCCTCGATCTCGCCGGGCTCAAGGTTCAGCTCGCGTATGAGGGCTTCGACGAGTTGCTGCGAGAGCTTGTTAGGGTCACTATCGCCAAAATACTGGTCCAACTCATCTTGACGGAAGAGCCAAACCGCCATTGCTTCAATAGGGATAGCGACTCGTGCGTCCTCTTCTAGGGCGAACCCGTCTCCACCGTGTCCCAGACCTTGGGGGTAGATCCTTCCGAGGGATACTCGAATCTTGTTTCCCTCATCGGAGAAATCAAGGTATGCAGTGGGAGATCCAGAAACTACTGAATCCGATGTTTTCCATCGCTGAATAGTGGTTTGAATAATTGAACGCGAAGCGTCGCCTTTCATGAAGGCGTAACGGACGGTGTGCGCAAAGGGAACAAAAAGTTTTCCCTCAGGACTGCCGCAGGAGAACAGCCTCTGCAGGGTGGGAGTTGAATTCTGCGTATCGATCAATATGGACGTGTCTCGGCTCAAACCCATGTGCTTTAATACAAGCCAGATTTTGAGCAGGTGGGAAGCTGTCCCTTGGAGCTGATCGAGTGCCGCGCTGATCGTCTTAGCGGAAAGATACATCTTGCCTCCTTGCACGCGGACTTGCGGTTAGACTCGGGAGCAGTATTCGGAGACCGATCATTTCCATCAAGCCCTTACGTCGAAGCGTGGTCCAACTGGTCCTAGTTTCTGGCAGCATTGGCATCATCTCTCTGAGTCAGTTTGGGTCTCGAAAAGGTCTTCAACTCTGCAGTCGAGGGCGGTCGCTATCTTCATGAGGACGTCCATGTGTACTGGTTCGTTCTTGCCGAGTTTGGCTAGTGAGTTGCTGCTGATGCGCGCCTTGTCTCGGAGCTGGACTTTGTTCATGTTCTTGTCGATGAGGAGTTTCCAGAGCTTGTTGTATTGGATCTTCATGGACGTTCCTTCCGGCTCCACTTCTCTCCAAAGAGCGCCTTCTCGTTGTTGTCCAGTTTCAGGACGGTGGTTTCTTGCAGGATGGATTGGGCTTCGGGGGTGCATTCGCTGGTCTTGTCCACAGCGATGAAGATTTGCTTCTCCACTTGATCGGCGTAGACGCGGATCAGGTTGCTGAGGTCTGGGCGGGGCATGGAGTCGAACACGATCGAGTCGTGTGCCAGTGCTGGGAGCACAGTGTTCTGCAGCACGGCGAGGTCGTAGATGATCATGCTGCGATGGTTTGTGCCTGTGCCTTTGTCCTTCGGCGTTTCGAAGTCGTAGGAGTTGAAGGCCTTGATCGTCAGTCGGGGCGCGTTGTACTCCCCGCCGGTGACCTCGTCGTTGATGGCGTCCATCTGCGTGTTTATGGCGATTTCGATTTGTGCCAGCACGCTTTCGAGTTGGTTTTGGTAGCGCGTGTTGGCTTCTCGTTTCGCGGTCTGGAGCTTGTGGTTTTGGTCGAACGCTTCGTTCTGCTCTTTAAGCTTGGTGATCCGCCGATCCAAGGTCGTGTAGGCGTCGAGGAATTCTGGCGTGAACGCTTTGGATGTGGGGATCGCATCCATCTGGGAAAGGATGCGGTCGTGGTGTTCTTGAAGCTCGGTTACCTCGCGTTGGACGCGCTCGCGGGCTTGGGCGAGTTCTTCCGCGAGGATCGTCTGGATCTTGGTGTGGAACTTCTCGACCTCGACAAGCTTGGCCAGGTTCGCTTCGGGGAAGAATTCTTGCAGGCTCTTGAGGTCGGCCTCGGTGGGGTACGCGCCGTGGCGTAGGTTCAAATCGAGCAGGTGTAGCTCGTCGTGCCTTTCCTTGATGAGGCGTCGAACGTCGCCGAGTTGGCGGTTGAGTTCGTTGCGTGCGTTAGCGTGTTCGACCTCGCTCGGATCGACTGTCGCTTCATCTGATTCGGCCAGTTGCGCACGTTCCTGCTCCAAGGAGGCGATCTCGACGACGTTCTGCTTGTACTTAGTCAACCCGTCAACTGCCGATGGGATGAACTCGTAGCGTCTGGCAGCTTTGAACGCTGCAATCATGCCCTCAGCGCTCTGTAGTTGCTGCTTGAAGTCCTCGATCGAGCTGTAGTACTGGAACAAGGAGATCAGGATCGCGATGGCATCCTTCTGGGATTCCTCACCACCACGGGTCTGGAGTGGTTTGAGTTCGTTGTGGTTGTTTTTGCCGTAGATCCGGAAGAACCTGCTGAGCATCTGTCGGAACGACGCGCCCGGCAACTGCATGCCGTACTTGACGGCCAACCAGTCTGTGAACTCCTTGAGCTCAAGGGTTTTCAGCACGCTGCCGTCGGCATCAATGTTGACCACAACTTTGGGTTCATGGGGGCGTCGCACGAAGTTGTAAGAGGCACCGTCAAATTCGAAGGTGAAGTTGATGGCGTGCTCAGGCAGTTCCCGGACGGCATCGCTGTCGACGTAGGTGTTGCCACCAAAGACGAAGTCGATGATGAGCATCATCGTGGACTTGCCGATTGACCCGGCCTCGCCTCGGACTGCGCCGAGGATCGTGTTCAGTCCTTGATGGAACTGGATCGGCGGGCGTGGTGTGCCGCCTTCTTTGAACAAGTCACAACTGATCTGCTTCAGCATCGCTCCAGTGCTCCTTCCTCACTGAGCGTGACCTTGCCGAGGGAGTAGAGACAGTCCAGCGCATCAATCAGCCGGATTGGATCCGTCGTGACGGAGGCAAGGGCGACGGCAAGTTCATTCGGGGTCTTCGGGGTGTCCAGGAGCCTTAGGATCGTCGGAAGCAGCGGCAGCACCGTGTCCTGGTAGGCAAACAACTTGTTAGGAAGCAGCATCGAACACCTCACAGGACTGGACGAAGTAGGAGGTCACGTAAGCGCAGTAGCGGGCATCCTGTTTTGTGATCTGACTGAGCCGAATGGTCAGGGCTTCATGGATCCGCTGTTTCGCGTACCCCTTGTCAGCGAGCTTCGTGTACGAGGCTCTGATCTCAGCTCGCAACAACCCATCATCAAACGTCTTGAGCTGAGCCTGCTCCTGCAGCTCTTTCTCGATAAACCTGAAGTATCGCGTGACGTGCATGAATACTTCGTCGAACACGAACACGTCGACTGACTGGTCGATCTTGTCCTTGACTGCGACTGGGTCGAAGTTCAGCGGCTCGAATTCTTTGGGGTTGGCGTTGCCGAGCTTCTCGACGACCTTGCTGATGCCACGTTCAATATCGACCGTGGTCAGTGTCTTGCGTGCCTGGGCTGCGTCGACTTGTGCCTTCTTATTACGCCTCAGGTCTTTTGCGTCGGATTTCTTGTGGTTGAGCGTGTAGGCGTGGAAGCAGTCCGGACACAGCGCGACCAGATTCTCGTAAGTACGCGCTTCGCCTTCAATTCGTCCAATCGCATAGAGCGGAGCTGTCGCGCCGTCGTCGGTGACGGGCTGGAGGTGCTTGCCGCAGCCGGTGCGCGAGCAGGTGTACTTGCACTCCTCCAACAGGCGAGAACCGAGCTTGCCCTTGACGGCATCCGACACCGCCGTGGCTCGCTGGAGCTTACGGTCATTCTCCAATTCCGGATTGACAACGAACTCCAACGCTTGCTGGATCAAGTCGAACAACACGTCGCCAACATTGAAATCGTCGACATCTTCGCCGGTAAACGGCTGGATACTGCGAGCCAGCGCCGCCTTGACCTCCTCGACTGACTGCGTCTCGATGTCATCGACGTAGTTGAGGGAATCGACGAAGTTGTCGCGGGTGGGATTAGCGAGCATGGCGCGCGCCAGCTTTTTCGTGATCCCGCGACTATAGAACTTCCGCAGGGATTCATCCTTGTAGTCCTGATCCGGTGTCCTACCTCGGGGCGTGAACCAGTGCTCCTCAGGGACGGCGCATAGCCGTTCGATCATGTTGCGCATGAAGTCTGCTGTGTTCCGGGTGCCGCGCAGGTGCGGGTAGACGGCCTTCATCACATCGTTGAAGAGCAACTTCGCCATCACCTCCACCGGATTGTCCCAACTGTCCCAGGCTGTCCCAAAGCGTCTAAATGGCCGAGGTGCCATTTTCTACCGTGGACATAGCTCACGAGAGATGGGTATGAGTCTATCACGGCTGTGCATTTGCAACGAGAAGTTGGCGATTGCGTATCTTGCGTGGGTTATGCGGGGCAGGTGGCGTGGCCTCGCGCTCAGGACACGACCGGGATGTGCACGATCTGGTCGAGTCCATGGAGACACCTCACGCAACGTGAGGCGCATCCACCGGATCGACCGTGATCACGCCGATCCGTAGCCAACAACTGAGCTCAGGTTTCTATTCGTCCCAAGTCGGAACGATCTGCAGGAGCCGCTGGGGCGGGCATCCATCCGGATGTCCGCCCATAGCCATGCCAATGCAGACCGCTTCACCGACACCAGACGACTAGCGGCGTCTCCCGTGGGTCTTTCCGCATCCAGCGGAAGGAGCCAGCCGTGGCAACTCCTACTTTTTCAACCACACAGAAACCCGACACCGGATACCAGCCCTATGCCGTCCGCACCAAGAAGGTCGGCGGCAAAGAGTTCACCCACATTTACGTGCCCTCGAAGGTCACAGACGGAGTCCAGGAATATGCGTGGATCGAGCTCGTCGACCCGCCGACCGGAGATGACGACCTCGGGCTGAGCGCCGAGGACATGCTCGCCTTGCTGTACGACCCGACGTACGTGCCGGAGTGGAAAGTCGCATATCTGCGCGCTGCCTACCGCAGTTTTCGTGCCACTAAAAACGCTCGAAACCGTGGCGACCTCTCGTATAGCGACTGGGAAGTCGAGGTCCATGGCGGGCCCCAGTATCTGAACGTCTCGGTTCACGAAGACCAGATCGACAGTGAGCTGGTTGTCGATTGGTTGCTGTCTCAGGTCAGTGCCAAGCAAGCCGAACACATCCGACTGCACGTGTTTGAACGGCTCTCCTTCGTCGAGATCGCGCGTGAGGAGCTGCCCGGTGCCGACGAAGCCGACGTGACCAAGCGAGCGAACAGCATCGGGCGCTCGGTCAAGCGGGCTTTGAAGAAGCTTCGCGAATTCATCGAGCAGGAGTGTCCGGATCTGGCTCCCGTCGGGGGCGTATGAGTGCCCGGCCCACATGAAGACCAGCACAAACCGACGCTCATCTGATTCATAAAGGAGGAAACGATGTCCAATCATCGTCTCAAGGTCACGTTGACTGACCAGCCCGAACCTGACGCTGCGGTCTCTGCCCGCAAGGTCAGCATCCGAAGCAGGATCGCCCGCAAGCTGCTCGGCAACCCACAGCAGCTCACCGTTCTCGTGCCGGGCAACCAGGTCCGCTCAGTAGAAATCATCCGCCCAGACGACGACCTCCTGGCGCTGGCTCGCGCCGTCGGTGTTACCCGGAGCGGTGGTGATGCCGCATGAACGTCACCGAAGCGAACCGCTACGTCCCGGCGCTGAACCGGATCGCGGAGGGGGTCACGATGCTGGCCTCTGCGATCGAAGATACCGCGTGGGAATCGTTCGAGGATCACCCGTGTATGTCGGGAGCTCGCCCGATCGCCGCAGCCCAGCTCGCCCAGCCTGCGCTGGAAGCTGTAGTCGAAGAGTACGACGCGGCCCACCAGCCGCCAGCCCCGGCACCGGCTCCGGAAGTTGTGCCGGTGTCGTTGGAGCAGGTCCGCACTGTGTTGGCGCGCTTGTCGCAGGCAGGTCATACCGCGCAGGTGCGTGAGCTGATCCAGGCAGCTGGCGCGAACAAACTCTCCGAGATTGACCCGGCCAAGTACGGGTGGTTGCTGGAGCGGGTGGAGGCGATCGCTGATGCCTGACCAGCACGCACTGCTCAGCGCCTCGGGAGCGCACCGCTGGTTGGCCTGCCCACCGTCAGCAACATTGGAGGCCGGGCTGCCGGAGTCCTCCTCGTCCGCTGCCGAGCAAGGAACCGCAGCTCATGAACTCGCGGAGTGGAAGCTGCGCCGAGCACTCCATGACGCACCGACTACAAAGCCGGTCTCGAGCTGGCATGACGCGGAGATGGAGACCCTGACTGACGATTACGTGGCCTTCGTTCAGGAGCGGCTGCGTGATGTGCGGCAGGCGTGTGCTGATCCGCAGGTGCTCATCGAGCAGCGCCTGGATTTCTCCCACGTGGTGCCGGGCGGGTTCGGCACCGGCGACTGCGTCATCATCGCTGAGCCCACGCTTCAGATCATCGATTTGAAGTACGGCCAGGGGGTCATGGTCGAAGCCGAGCACAACCCGCAGTTGATGCTCTATGCCCTCGGCGCGCTACACGCCTTCGGGGACCTGTATGACATCGAGACCGTGGCGGTGACGATCTACCAGCCCCGGCGCTCGAACGTCTCAACCTGGACGATCCCCGTCACTGAGCTGGAGACCTGGGCAGAACAGGTCGTGAAACCCCGTGCGGCGCTGGCAGCCAGTGGGGATGGCGAGTTCGCGCCTGGTGAGTGGTGCCGGTTCTGCAAGCTTGCACCCACTTGCCGGACGCGCGCTGAGGCGAACCTTGCGCTTGCCAAGCATGAGTTCGCACCCCCTGCCGAGCTCACCGATGCCGAGATCGCACAGGTGTTGGCTCAGCTGCCGGACCTGAAGGCGTGGGCTGCCGATGTGGAAGCGCACGCGCTGTCGCTGGCGGTAAACCAAGGCAAGACCTGGCCCGGGTTCAAGCTCGTCGAAGGCCGCTCGATCCGCAAATACGTAGACGAGTCCGCTGTCGCAAAGACAGCTGAGGCAGCCGGTGTCGATGTGTGGGATCGCAAGCTCAAGACCATCACCGCGCTGGAGAAGCAACTGGGCAAGAAGCGCTTTTCCGATCTCCTCGGGGACCTGGTGGTCAAACCCGCTGGTAAGCCCACGCTGGTGCCCGAATCCGATAAGAGGCCCGCACTGGAGATCCAGTCGGCAACAGATGAATTCACATCAATTTCAACCAAGTAAACACAGAAAGGTAAGACAAGAATGTCTATGCAGAATCCGACCCGTGTGGTCACCGGCGAAGTTCGCCTGTCCTACGCCAACATTTTCGAGGCGAAGTCCATCCAGGGCGGCAAACCCAAGTACTCCGTGTCCCTGATCATCCCGAAGTCCGACACCGAGACGCTGGCCAAGATCGAACGCGCCATCGACGCGGCGATTGATGCCGGGATTGGAAAGTTCGGTGGCAAGCGCCCGAACAAGGCTGCGCTCAAGCTGCCGCTGCGTGACGGCGATATTGATCGTGACGATGCGGCGTATGCGAACGCGATGTTCGTCAACGCCAACTCGACCACCCCGCCACAGGTCGTGGGTACTGACCTGCAGCCCATCCTGGACGCCAGCGAGGTCTACTCGGGCTGCTACGCACGAGTGAGCATCAGCTTCTACGCGTTCAACACGAACGGCAACAAGGGCATCGCCTGCGGGCTGGGCAACATCCAAAAGCTCCGCGACGGCGAACCACTCGGCGGCAACCGCATCAGCGCCGAGGCCGACTTCGGAGGCTTCGCAGAAGCCTCGGACGACTTCCTCAACTAGGGAAACGGAGAAGCATCATGAACGAGTGTTATTCAGCAGCGCTGTCAGCAAACACCACCACTCTCGTGGCACTGCTCATTGGCGCTGTCCTCGGTCTCATCGTCATAAAGATCGCCTATGTGATTGCCGAACGGCGGGCTATCCGCCAGGATCGCAAACGCATCGACAAGCTCATGACTGACACCGAGGCCGAGCTCGAAAAGTACCGCGCTAACCACGACCACTAACCCCTCACCCATGCTGGGAGGACACCACGCCCACTTCTGGGGTGTGGCGTCCTCCCAGCACCCATTGTTTTCTAGGAGCTGTCGCGCATGCGTGAACTCTTCATTGACATCGAGACCTTCTCGCCAGTGAACCTGGCGAAATCCGGGGTGTACCCCTACGCCGACCACGACGACTTCGAGCTCCTCCTGTTCGGCTACTCGATCGACGGCGGCCCGGTCGAGGTCGTCGATCTCGCCAACGGAGACCAGCTGCCCGATAAGGTGCTGGCCGCACTCGTCGACCCGCACGTAGTGAAGTGGGCGTTCAACGCCGCGTTCGAGCGCATCTGCCTCTCAGCCTGGCTGGCCAGACAGCATCCAGAGCTCATGGCGGGCCGCAGGCTCCTGGATCCTGCCCAGTGGCGCTGCACCATGGTCTGGAGCGCGTACCTCGGCCTGCCGATCAGTCTGGAGCAGGTCGCCACTGTCCTTGATCTGCCGGTGCGTAAAGACAGAGCGGGTAAGAAGCTCATCCGCCAGTTCTGTACCCCGGCCACACCGAGCGTGTGCAACCAGGGTGGGATGCGTAACCCGCCTGCATCTGACCCGGACGGGTGGGAGCAGTTCATCTCCTACAACCGGCGCGACGTCGAGGTGGAGCTTGCGATCCATGACCGGCTGGCCGACTTCCCGCTCCCAGCGTCCGAATGGAACACCTACGCCCTGGACCAGACAGTCAACGACACCGGCATCCGGCTCGACCAGGTTCTCGTGGATCACGCGGTGGCGTGCGACCGGCAGCACCGCGCCACCACGCTGGCCCGCGCTCAAGAACTCACCGGGCTGGAGAACCCGAACTCGCCGATCCAGCTGAAAGAGTGGCTCGCCGCCCATGGCACGCCTCTGCAGTCACTGACGAAAGACGAAGTCTCCGCCGCGCTCGACACCGCCACTGGTGAGGTGCGTGAAGTCCTCCAGCTGCGCGGTGAGCTCGCGAAGTCGTCGGTGAAGAAGTACGAGGCGATGCAGCATGTGGCAGGTCGTGATGGGCGCGGGCGGGGTTTCCTCCAGTTCTACGGGGCAGGGCGCACCGGGCGTTTCGCGGGCCGCCTCGTCCAAGTCCAGAACCTGCCCCGCAACTACCTACCAGACCTGGCCGAGGCCAGAAGCCTCGTGCGGACCGGGGACTTTGAAGCGGTCGAATTGCTCTACGACTCTGTGCCCGACACCCTCAGCCAGCTGATCCGTACCGCTTTCATTCCCGCCGATGGGCACCGGTTTGTGGTGGCTGACTTCTCCGCGATCGAGGCGCGAGTCATCGCGTGGCTCGCAGGCGAGGCCACCACGCTTCAGGCCTTCCGTGACGGGAAAGATTTGTACTGCGAGACCGCGAGCCGCATGTTCGGTGTCCCCGTTGACAAGCATGGCGTGAACAGTGGGTTGCGTCAGAAGGGCAAGATCGCAGTGCTCGCCTGTGGTTATCAAGGCGGCGTCGGAGCTTTGAAAGCTATGGGGGCGCTGCGGATGGGGCTGGCTGAATCCGAGCTCCAGCCGCTGGTCGATGCGTGGCGGGCAGCCAACCCCAGCGTGGTGCAGCTGTGGGCGGACATCAACGCCGCCGCCATCGAGGCCATCTCTACCCGCCAGCCGACCGGTGTTGGTGCGCTGACCTTCACCGTGGAGTCCGGGATCATGTTCGTCCGACTGCCCTCCGGACGTCGCCTGGCCTATGTGAAACCCAAGCTGGGTGAGAACAGGTTCGGTGGCACTGCCATCACGCACGAGGGCATCACGACGGGTCGAAAGTGGGGCCAGTTGGAAACCTACGGTGGGAAACTCACCGAGAACATCGTCCAAGCCGTCGCCCGAGACCTGCTCACTTTCGGCATGCACCAGGTCGATCGCGCTGGGCACAGGATCGTCATGCACGTCCACGACGAGATCGTGGTGGAGACCGCCACGGCCACCGTGGACGAGATCTGCAAACTGATGGCCATTACGCCTGACTGGGCAGCGGGGTTGCCGCTAGCGGCAGACGGGTACGTGTGTGATTTCTACATGAAGGACTGATATCGCTGGGCGGAATCGAGGCGACGATGGACATAGGAGAACAAGCTGAAGGCATCGAGGAAGTCATGTTTACCTTCCTCACTACCTAGTCGGGTTTTGTGAGCGCGGGGATTGCGATAGTGCCCGTGGATCCCTATAAGCAGGTTCTTAAAACCCTTGTGCTCTGATTTTTCCGACTCCGTGGAAAAGCTATTAATCACGAGCTTAGGGGCAGAATTGTTTGTTCCCAAAGCTGCGTCGAACAACTCCTGACCATCGTCGGTCAAGCTAGTAAGGATACGGATGCGGTCAGGGATCGACTTGGCTGCCTCGGATATCGCGTGGAACAGAGACTCCGCGATCAGTTCTTGGCTGCAATACTCCATTAGGCGTTCGTGGGTACCGCGCCGCTGAAGTTCCTCCACGAGAGAGCTGGTAAGACGCTCGATATCATCGAATGTGCGTGCCGCCTCAGCGAGTTGGGTCAACTCGCCAGCATCGTCGATATGCCATCCTTCGGTCGCCAGCACCTTGTTGAGCAAGCGGCGCAAATCATTCCAACGCTGACGATCGGTGGTATGCCGTGCCGGGCTCATCGCAGTCGTTATGAACTCACGAGTGAGTTGACCTGCTTGCGCTGCGGACATTCCTTCCGTAAGCGCGCCAAACAGTCCTTCTCGCTTACTCCCGGCAACACGCGGTGGCGCACCAATGTCGAGGAGAAGCTCGTCGATTTGGCTTCCGCTTAGGCCCGGCAAATCGGTACTTGCCAGGACATTCGCAATACTGCGGATAGTCGAGCGTTGGGAGAAAGAATCGGACTGCATCACCGCTCCAGCTTCTCATGTGAGCGAGTGGCCTGAGTATTTCAGCAAGACCCGGGTGTCCGGATTCTTGCGCGCTCAGGGGCGTATGCGTGAGAGCCCGACGCGGCCGCACCCGTGGCTTGCTGGAATTCACGTCAATCCTGGCTCTTAGAAGGAGCCAGACATGGCTACGAGAGATCTTCAGGTATTCACCAACGATGCCTTTGGAACGATCCGAACTGTCGAGCATGAGGACAAGGTGTATTTCTGTGGCCGCGATGTGGCCACCGCCTTGGGGTACAAAGATCCAGTTAACGCCATCAAGCAGCATGGACGTGGGGTGGCGTTTCACCACCCCATCACGGATGCGCTCGGTCGCACTCAAGAAGCCAGGTTCATCACCGAAGGTGACCTCTACCGGCTCATCTTCTCCTCCAAGCTCCCCGCAGCCCAAGACTTCGAAGCCTGGGTTGTCGACGAGGTCCTGCCCACCATCCGCCGCCACGGCGTCTACGCCATCGACGAGCTCTTGGACAACGACGAGTTCCTCGAGCACGCCATCATCCAGCTTCGCTCCGAGCGGGCCAAGCGGCTGGCCGCCGAGCAAGCCCTGCTCGAGGCCGCCCCGAAGGTCTCCTACTACGACGTCGTGCTCCAGTCGGACTCGCTACTGACCATCACCGAGATCGCCAAGGACTACGGCCTGTCAGCCAAGAAGCTGAACTTGCTGCTGCACGACGCCGGGGTGCAGTTCAGGCAGTCCGGCCGCTGGTTCCTCTACGCCCGGTTCGCCGAGCAGGGCTACACGCAGTCCAAGACCCACGAGTACGACGAAGGCAAGACCCGCACTCACATGTACTGGACCCAAAAGGGCCGCTTGTTCGTCTACGACCTGCTGAAGAACCAGTTCGGCCTGCTGCCGGCCATCGAGCAGGACGGCGGTGCGGCATGACGACGACTGCTCTCACCGCCGACCTGGGTTTCTCGCCCCACAACACGGAGGGCTACTCAGACCCCACCTCATACAAGGCGCTGAAGAATCTCCAACGCGCCGAGTACGGCTACCGGTCCTTGGTCTACATCTGCTCCCCGTACTCCGGTGACATCGAGAACAACGTGGAGCTGGCTCGCGCGTTGTGTGCTCACGCGGTGTCACGGCACAAGATCCCGCTCGCGCCGCACCTGTTGTTTCCGCAATTCATGGACGACACCGACGCGAGCGAGCGCGAGTTGGCGATGTTTTTCAACCGAATTCTTCTGAGCAAGTGCGAGGCGATCTGGGTCTACACGGCCCGTGTCTCGACCGGGATGCGCGCCGAGATCGAATGGGCCCACCACCTCGAACTGCCGATCACCTATCTCGACGCCGACTTTCAGGAGGTCACCCTATGAAGGCGATGACGATGTTCACCGCGCAGGTGGCAGGCCAGCAAAACAACGCACACTACCCGAACCCGCACACCGTGACCACGGCAGCCGACCTGGAGGCGGTCGCCAGGTTGGATCATGTGGTTGCCGAGTACGTGGGTGGCAGGCGGTCGGCTGGCAGTTTCGTGACCTCGAACTGCCTGGTCATGGACGTCGACAACTCCCACACCGAGGAGCAGGCCGAATGGGTCACCCCGGAATCGCTGATTAAGAGGCTGGAGGGTGTGGCGTTGATGACCGCCACCTCCCGCAACCACCAGCGGGCGAAAGGAGCCCAGTCGGCAAGACCCCGCTTCCACGTCTACTTCCCGATAGACCCCGTAACTGATGCTGAGGCCTACGCGGCGCTCAAGAAGCAGCTCGCCGCCCGGTTCGAGTTCTTCGACCCTAACGCGATCGACGCTGGCCGTTTCATCTACGGCCACACTAATCCGAATATCACCGTGGTCGAGGGTGAGCGCACCATCGACACCTGGCTTGCCGACACGGTGGAGGAGGACGTGTTCGCCCAGTGGGATGAGGGCACCAAGGCGATCGAGGAGGGTTCGCGTAATGCGACCTTGTCGAGGTTTGCTGGCAGGCTGCTGATTCGCCTCGGCACGACCGATGAGGCACGCGACTTGTTTGACCGCAAGGCTGCTCGCTGCAACCCGCCGCTGCCCGAGGCGGAGGTGGAGTCGATCTGGCGGTCGGCCACCCGGTTCGCCAAGACGGTCGAGAACCAGCCCGGGTATGTGCCACCATCGGATTTTGAGGCGAGCCTGGATTCGGTACGCCCCGCCGATTACAGCGACGTCGGCCAGGCCCACGCCCTGGCCAAGGCGTACCCGGATTCGCTGCGCTACTCGGAGGCCACCGACTGGCTCGTCTATTACGACGGTGTCTGGTACGAATCCGCACCCGCAGCCCAAGCCGTCGCCCAGGAGCTCACCGAACGCCAACTGGCCGAGGCCCACGAGCTGCTCGAAGACGCCAAAGACCAGCTCGCCGCCACGGGGGCTGCCATGTTGTTGGCGTCGATGTCGAAGGCGAAAGCCCAGGCCATGTTCAACGCCGCCCAACAGGAGGCGTTCGCCGCGTTCGAGGACGCGAAAACCTATGTGGCCTACGCGCTCAAGCGCCGCGAATCGCGCGGGATCACCAACTGCCTGAAAGAAGCCCGCCCCATGCTGCTGACCACTCCTGAGCAGCTCGATGCAGACCCGTATCTGCTCAACACCCCATCAGGCACCTACGATCTGCGCCACGGAGCCGCATCGCGCCGTGACCATGATCCGGCGGATCTGGTGACCAAGCAGACCAGCCTCGACCCGGGCACCGACGGGGCGCACCTGTGGCAGGAAGCCCTCGAGGTGTTCTTCCAAGGCGATGCTGAGCTCATCGCCTACGTGCAGCGCATCGTCGGCTTGGCTGCGATCGGGCAGGTCTTCGTCGAGGCCCTCGTTATCGCCTATGGGGATGGTCGCAACGGCAAGTCGACGTTCTGGAACACGATCGCCCGGGTGCTGGGCACCTACGCGGGCAACATGAGTGCTGATGTGCTCACGATCGGTGGGATGCGCAACGTCAAGCCTGAGCTGGCTGAGGCCAAAGGCAAACGCCTCATCATCTCCGCCGAGTCCGAAGAAGGCGTGCGCATGTCCACCTCCGTGGTCAAACAGCTCGCCTCCACCGACCAGATCTACGCGGAGAAGAAATACAAGGCACCGTTTGCCTTCACCCCCTCGCACACCTTGATTCTCTACACCAACCATCTGCCCAGGGTGGGGGCGATGGATGCTGGTATTTGGCGCAGGCTCATCGTCATCCCCTTCGAAGCCAAGATCGAAGGCACGTCCGACATCAAGAACTATGCCGACTACCTCTATACGCAGGCAGGCGGGGCGATCCTGGCCTGGGTTATGGAGGGCGCGCACCTCATCCACGCCGAGAACTACCACCTCAAGGCCCCGGCCCGAGTGGTGGAGGCATCAGCGGCGTATCGGGAAGAGAACAACTGGTTCGCCCAGTTCCTCGACGCCCACTGCGACCTCGACCCTGGGCTGTCGGAACGGGCCGGGGACTTGTACCAGACCTACCGGGCGTGGGCGATGTCCACCTCCGGGTGGGCGCGTCCCATGGTCGATTTCAACGCCACCGTAGAACACCACGGCTTTGTCCGCAAAAAGATGAAATCCGGGATCAGGGTTTTTGGCCTCCAACTGAAAAACGAGTTTGACCAGCAGTAATAGCGCTGGGTGCAGCCTGGTGCAGACCCATATGTGAGTTTCCTATAGGGCATAAAAACTAGCCCTATAGAAAAGTCCAAAACGACCCTGCACCAGGTTGCACCCTCGGCAAAACACCAAGGACATGAACCATGAACGAGCACGCAATCGAACAACACTTGAAAAAAGCCGTTGAGGCGATTGGTGGCCTGTGCTGGAAATTCACCAGCCCAGGCACCGCAGGGGTTCCAGACCGCATCTGCATCCATCGCGGACGCGTCATCTTCGTCGAACTCAAAGCACCCGGATGCCTCCCACGCCCCATCCAACGCCGTCGCATCCAGCAGCTCAAGGATCACGGCGTTGATGCGGTCGTCGTTGACAACATTGACGCGATCCAGGAGGTGGCTGATGCGCTACGAGCCGCATGACTACCAACAACTGGCCACCGCCTTCATCGAAGACCACCCGCAGGCCGCGATCCTGCTCGGGATGGGGCTAGGCAAGACGGTGATCACCTTGACGGCAATCTGGAACCTGCTGCTGGACTCCTTCCACGCCCGCCGCGTCCTCATCGTCGCACCCCTGCGAGTCGCCCGCGATACCTGGCCCGCCGAGGCCACCAAATGGGACCACCTGGCAGGACTCACCATTGCCGTAGCCGTGGGGTCGAAAGCCCAGCGGGTGGACGCGCTTGCCGCCGAGGCGATGGTGACCGTCATCAACCGCGAAAACGTGCCCTGGCTGGTGCGCCACCTCGGCAAAGCCTGGCCGTTCGACATGGTCGTCATCGACGAGCTGAGCTCGTTTAAGAACCACCGGGCGCAACGGTTCAAAGCACTCGCCGCCGTGCGGCCACGTCTCACCCGGATCGTGGGACTGACCGGCACGCCAGCAGCCAACGGGCTGATGGACCTGTGGGCGCAGTTCCGTCTCCTTGATGAGGGCCAGCGCCTCGGCAGGTTCATCACCCACTACCGCAACCGCTGGTTCGTACCCGATCGGCGAAACGGCCAGCAGATCTTCACCTACAAGCCCGCACCCGGTGCCGAGGACGAGATCTACGAGGCGATCAGCGACATCACCTTGTCGATGCGCACCACCGACTACCTGCGCCTGCCCGAGCTGACGGTCACCACGACGCTCGTCGACCTCGAACCGAAGGAGCTCAAAGCCTACGAGCGGTTGCGAGATGAGATGGTGCTCGACCTCGACGGGCAGGTCATCGATGCCGCGAACGCCGCAGCACTGTCAGGCAAGCTGCTACAGCTGGCCTCCGGTGCGATCTACGACGAGGACGGCAACACCGTGGTGGTGCACGACCGCAAGCTCGACGCGCTCGAAGACCTCGTGGAGGCGGCCAACGGCCAGCCGCTGCTCGTGGCCTACTGGTTCAAACACGACCGTGAGCGCATCACCGAACGCTTCCCTGGGGCCCGCGAGCTGAAAACCAGTACCGACATCAAAGCGTGGAACGCCCGCGAGATTCCGCTGGCGCTCATCCACCCGGCTTCAGCCGGACACGGGCTCAACCTCCAGCAAGGCGGCAACCTCCTGGTCTGGTTCTCCCTGACCTGGTCCTTGGAGCTCTACCAACAGACCAACGCAAGGCTCTACCGCCAGGGACAAGACCAGCCGGTGACGATCACCCACCTGGCCGCAGACCACACCCTCGATGAGGCGGTACTGGCCGCGCTGGACAACAAAGACATGACACAGGCTGCGTTGATCAATGCGGTCGCCGACACTCTGGGAAAGCAGGCACACTCATGAACGACCACCCCATCTGGGACTACTTCGACTACCGCAAAGCCGCCATCGGCGTCCTCCAGGACTACGCAACCCAAGCTGTCATTCTCCAGCAAGGCGACGGGTACGCCAACGAGCTCAAAGCCTCACTGACCTCAATCGGCTCACCCCGATTCGACGGCCTGCCACGGGGCAACAACCGGCACGCCGGTGAAGCGAGAGTCTGCTCGATCCTCGACAACCTCGACGCGCTCAAAGCCCGCAACCAAAAAGCGCAGGCCTACATGGATTGGTTCAACCCGGCCTGGGAAAGCCTCAGCGACGATGACCGGCTGGTCCTCGAGGTATTCTTCCTCGACGACCTCTCCGCCGAGGACGCCGCCGTCAAAGTCGCCGAACACTTCTACGTCGAACGCAAGACTGCCTTCGCCAAGAAGCAGCGCGCCCTTGCCCGCTTCGCGCGTCTCTTGTTCGGCAGAGACTGAAGCATTGGCGCGCATGAGTGTCGCAAAGAGGGGATGACTTTCAGGGTGTGCCTGTCGCATGCTGTAAGTGGTTGAAAAGTAGGTCCCGACCCCCAGACGAATCATCACGGTCCGTCTGGGGGTCGTTGCCATGAACGACAAGGGGCGGTGAGACGGATGCCTTTCAAACCCAAGCGCCCGTGCTCCCAGCCCGGCTGCCCCGAGCTGACCGAGACGCGGTTCTGCCCCGAGCACGCCCGCGCCGAGGACACCCGCTACCGGACCTACCAGCGCGACCCGAAGATCAACCGACGCTACGACCACCGGTGGCGAAAGATCCGCGCGGCCTACGTCGAAGCCCACCCGTTGTGCGAGGACTGCCTGGCCCGTGGCCGGTACACGCCCGTGGCTGAGGTCCACCACGTGATCCCGCTCGACCACGGCGGCACCCACGACGAGTCGAACCTGCGCAGTCTGTGCAAGCCGTGCCACTCGCGCCAGTCCGCGCTCGATGGCGACCGGTGGCGGCAAGCCCCTCGGGTCTACAGCTACTAAAAAGGGCTGTGTGCCCGCCTGTCGCGGCCTCCCTGCCGACCCTCACCTGTGCCAACCTCGACCCCGTTCGCCCGGCACGAGGCGACGTGGCGCGCTTGCCGAGGGGGTGGGGGCGAGCGGATCTCCACAGCTGGGCTGCTCCTCAGCGGGCGGGGCCAACCGCGCACAAAATCCACGAATCAAACCGGGTATTGACCCGCCGTCTTGAGCTGGTGCGTTTTACGGTGTCTGGTTTGGGGCTTTCGGGCTTGCCTTGTTGGCTTTCTGGTGGGTGCGCAGTTTCTTGATGGCCCAGTCGTAGTGGCTGGGTGCTGCTGAGACCAGGTAGGAGCCCAACGAGGTGGTTCCTGTCCACGGGAAGTACTTTTTAGTGAACAGCTCCTCATCGGTGAAGCTTTCGATGAGCTCGATGATCTGGGAATGGCTCGAGCCCAGCATGTCCTGTATGTCGCCCAGTGACGTGTCTTGGTAGTGCTCCCAGATTTCCATGTTTAGGGATGGCGTGGTCCGCCACGTGTGAGGTGCGGGCAGGAATGGCCGGGCAGTCCCGTTTTGATTGGCGTCAACGAAGTCGAACAGCATTTTTTGCCACGCATAGAGATGGGCAAGGACATCGCGCAGATTCTTGTCCCTGCCCCAGTGGGGTTCAGGACGGTCGAAGTCAGCGCCGAAAAACAAGCCGACGCTTTCTATCTCTGGCCGCATGGAGTCAATCAATGATTGCAGCACGTCCCATTGGGAGGTGGTTGCTGTCAGCAGTTCCGTTTTCGTTTTCGCTCGGGCCATACCCAATTAGAACACAGGACGGCGAGGAAGCACTAGGGCGTGTTGCTAAATGGTGTTCCGGGGTGCGTGGGTGGTGCTGGAGTCATGTCGAGAGGTGTCATCACCGACGAGGTCTGGGAGCTGATCGGGGACGTGTTCCCTGCGGTGAACACGAGGGGCCGCCCGCCGGTGGGCCGGCGCACGGTGGTTGAGGCGACCGCGTGGCGGTTCCGGACGGGGTCAGCATGGAGGGACCTGCCCGAGCGTTTCGGGAACTGGAACACGATCTACAAGAACTTCCGCCGATGGGCGACCGAGGGTGTCTGGGAGGACCTGCTCACCCATGTCCAGCGGCGGGCCTCGCTCGCGGGCGAGGTCGACTGGGTCGTGTCGGTGGATTCATCGATCGCGCGTGTGCATCAGCACGGTGCGACCCTGCCCCGGGGCACAGGGGGCTCCATCGAACTACAAGAGATCCGGGCCGGAGCCGTGTGACCACGCGATCGGCCGGTCACGAGGTGGTTTGACGACGAAGATCCACCTGGTCTGCGATGGGTGAGCTCGCCCGCTGGCGTTCGTGCTGACCGGTGGACAGGTCGCGGACACGAGCGTGTTCACCTGCGTGCTCGACGAGATCCGCGTCCCCGGGCGAGGCCAGGCGCGCATGAGGCCGGACCGGGTGCTCGCGGACAAGGGGTACCCGTCGAAGAAGAACCGTGCCTGGCTGCGCGAGCGCGGTATCAAGGCCACGATCCCCGAGCGCGCTGACCAGATCGAGAAGCGTCAAAAGAGGCCGGGCCGACCGATCGACTTCGGCAACGAGCAGCGGGAACGCTACAAAGGGCGCAACGTCATCGAACGATGCTTCAACGCAGTGAAGCAGTGGCGAGGGCTCGCTTCCCGGTTCGACAAGACCGCCCGCTCCTACGCGGCCGGAATCTACCTCTCCGCCACCCTCCAATGGATTTAGCAACACGCCCTAGAGGAGGTTTACGTCGTGGCCAAAGACGGCACCAACCGAGGCGGACGCAGAGTCCGTGCCGGGGCGAAACCCGAGGCGCTGAACGACAAGCTCGCCTCAGGTCGACCTGCCACCAGGCTCACCACACCGGCCGAGCTCGATGTGTTCGACCTGGACGGCACCGACATCGGCGATGGTGCGCTGCTCGCAGGCGAGACGATGCCTGAACCTAGCGAATACCTGTCGGCCGAGCAGCGCGACGGCCAACCGCTCGGTGCGGACCTGGTCTACCGGGAGACCTGGAACTGGCTGGATGAACGCGGCTGCACCGAGTTCGTCTCCAAACGCTTAATTGAGCAGTACGCGCAGGCGTTCGCCCGATACATCCAGTGCGAGCAGGCAATCTCCAAGTTCGGTCTGCTCGGCAAACACCCCACCACGGGCGCTGCGATCGCCAGCCCGTTCGTGGCCATGTCGCAGTCGTTCGGCAAGCAGGCCAACGTGTACTGGTACGAGATCTTCGACATCGTGCGTGCCACCTGCACCACCGACTACTCCGGCACCACGCCAGGCGATGAGGTCATGGAGCAGCTGCTCAAAGCCTCCTCCTAAGGCCCCTCATCCCGCTTGTTTCGTTTCTGGCCTGCCCGGCACCCGGGCGGGCTTTCTTGTTGTTCGCATTTGTGAAAGGAGCCCTCGCGTGTCTGTAGTGCGAAGTGCTGAATCTGTGTGTATCGGCCACCCCGACAAGCTGTGCGACCTGATCGCAGATCACATCCTCGATGACATCCTTACCCGCGACCCGGCGGCACGCGTGGCCGTTGAGGTCATGGCGAGTGGCAGGCGCATCATCGTCACCGGCGAGATCACCACCACCATCCGGCCGCAGCTGCGCGCCTGCGCGCGGGAGGCGCTGCGCCGGGCCGGGTACAACCCGAACCGGTTTGTCATCTACGTGTGGGTGCGCCGCCAATCCGCCGACATCGGCGCAGGTGTTACAACCTCCATCGAGGCGCTTGCAGGTGATGAGTCGGCGTATGCGAGCCTGGGGGCGGGTGACCAGGGCACCGTCTACGGGTACGCCACGAGCGAGACGCCCCAGCGCCTGCCGCTGCCGCTCGTGCTCGCCCACGAGATCTGCCGCCGCCTCGATACAGCCCGCACCGACGGCACGATCCGTGGGATCGGCCCCGACGGCAAATCCCAAGTCAGTGTGGTCTACGACGAGCTGGGCACTCCGGTCGGCATCGACACCGTGATCGTCTCAATCCAGCACAATGCAGACAAAGACCCCGAGGCGCTTGAACGGGAGGTGCGCACGCTGGTCGTCGCCCCGGCCATCGAGGCGCACCTGCCCGGTGCCACGGCTGAGCGCGTGTTGGTCAACCCGTCCGGTCGGTTTGTCACCGGTGGGCCCACCGCTGACACCGGGCTGACCGGACGCAAGCTCATGGTCGACACCTACGGTGGGCTCGGCCCGCACGGCGGTGGCGCGTTCTCGGGTAAGGACCCCTCCAAGGTCGACCGAACGGGCGCGTACATGGCGCGGCTCATCGCGAAAACCGTGGTGGATGCGCGCCTGGCCGAAGAATGCCACGTCGCTATCTCCTATGCGATCGGTAAGGCTGACCCGGTCGCGTTCCGCATCGACACCTTCGGCACCGGTCAGCACCCGGATTGGCTGCTCACCGACGCCGCCCAGGCGGTCTTCCCGCTGCGACCGGCCGCGATGATCGAACACCTGCACCTGCGTTCTCCGATCTACGCGAAGCTTGCCACCTATGGGCACATGGGCCATGGTCTGAGCGAGTGGGAATGGACGCTGCCGTTTACCGACAAGCTCAGAGAAGAGGTGATCCGCCGTGCTCATCAAGCAGCTACCCATCAGTGAGCTCAAGCCCGCCGACTACAACCCGCGTAAGGACCTGAAGCCCGGGGATGCGGACTACGAGAAACTCAAGCGGTCGCTGACTGAGTTCGGTTATGTCGAGCCGGTGATCTACAACCACACCACCGGCCACGTCGTCGGTGGCCACCAGCGCCTGAAAGTACTGGCGGATCTTGGCCACACGAGCATCGACTGCGTGGTTGTCGAATTGGACGAGACCCGCGAGAAGGCCCTGAACGTCGCACTGAACAAGATCAGCGGCGACTGGGACGAGTCCAAGCTGGCCCTGCTCATCGCGGACCTTGACGCGGCCGACTTTGATGCTGAGCTCACCGGCTTCGACGATGACGAAATCGCCCAGCTCATCGGCAGCCTTGACGAGGACGAGGTAGACGACGACGGGTTTGATCTCACCGCCGCTCTCGAGGCCGCCTCCTTCGTCCAGCGCGGGGACATCTGGACCATCGGCAGGCACCGGCTGGTCTGCGGGGATGCCACCGACGCAGACGATGTCGCGATGCTCATGGACGGCAAGAGCGCGAACCTGGTGCTTACCGACCCGCCCTACAACGTCGCCTTCGAGTCCTCCGACGGGCTCACGATCAAAAACGACGCGATGAAGGCCGACTCCTTCTACGAGTTCCTGCTCACCGCGTTCACCAACATGGCGGGCGTTCTCGACAAGGGTGGGTCTGCTTATGTGTTCCACGCCGACACCGAAGGGCTGAACTTCCGCAAAGCGTTCATCGATGCCGGGTTCAAGCTCTCCGGCTGCTGCATCTGGGTCAAAGACTCCCTCGTGCTGGGACGCTCGCCGTACCAGTGGCAGCACGAACCGGTCCTCTACGGGTGGAAGCAGGGAGCCAAGCACAAGTGGTTCGCTGACCGGAAACAGACCACGATCTGGAACTTCGCCAAGCCGCGAAAGAACTCCGACCACCCGACGAGCAAGCCGCTGGACCTGCTGGCCTATCCGATCCGCAACTCCACCCAGGCCAACGCGATCATCCTCGACACCTTCGCTGGCAGCGGTTCGACCCTGATGGCCGCCGAGCAGACCGACCGCATCGCCTACCTCATGGAGTTGGACGAGAAGTACGCCTCGGTGATCCTGCGCCGCTACGCCGAGGCGACCGGGGATGCGGCCGGGATCACCTGCCAGCGCGACGGCACCCAGTACGCCTACCTGGATCTGGTCAAACAGGTCGACCGCGACCGCGAATAAAACCCCGCAATATGCAGGGAAAACAGGGGCGTGAAACTGAGCCGTTGATGAGGGCAAAAACGACTGGATAAGCGGAAAAACGTATGGCTGTATGTACATGACCAAGCACCCCTAGACCTGGGGGAACCGAGCGAAAAGGACTGGTCATGAGTGAATTACACATCGAAATCAGCGAGCTCATCGCAGCCGGAGTCAACGTCTACGACCCCGAGGAAACCCTGCGGGTTGCCACAGCACGCGGCTACCAGCTGGTGGTGCGCGTGATCGAGCACGACCCGAAGCGTTTCCTCACCATGGTGGCCGCCTGGTTCGAGCAGGAGGTCGTGGCATGAGCATCCTCGCCTTCACCCCGCACAAAACGGGCAGGAAAAAGCTCGCCCAGCTTCTCGCCGATCACCTTGGCACCGAGGCCACCTATCTGGGCACGCCCTCGTTTGCCTACCAGATCGCAGACGCCACGCTGGATCGGGACTGGACCCTCTACCTGCCAGATGGCATCGAGGCGCAGGCCGTGCTCGAGGCCGCCCACAAGGCGGGCTTTGAAACCGCCGACCCGGGCGAGGTGGCGTTGACGGTCACGATGCCCACCACCGGGTGGAGTGAGCGCACTCGCGCCAACCTCGAAGCGCTCCTGGCAGCCAAAGGGCCACTGATCGCCAAGGCCCTGGGCATCCCGGCCACACCCATCGAGTTCAACGATGACGAGACCGTCTCGTTCCCGTGGTGTGAGTCGATTACGCCGGAGACGGCACGCGAGGCGGTGATCCCGCTTGTGGCCAGGCTCTGCCAGCGCGCCCAGGAGGCAACCCGGATCCGCTCCACGCCGCCAGCACCGGGCAATGACAAGTACACGATGCGCTGCTTCCTGCTTTCCCTGGGCTTCATCGGCCCCGAATACAAGCAGGCACGCCGCATCCTGCTGGCAGGCCTGGAAGGGGACGCCGCCTGGCGCACCCCGACGAGCAGGAAGGAGGATTGACCATGACTCCTGGCCAGCGGGTGCGCCTGATCGCCACCAGCGACCCGTAAACGACGCTGCGCCCCGGTGTGCTTGGCACCGTGGCGTTCGTCGACGACCTCGGCACCGTCCACGTCGACTGGGACACCGGATCGAACCTGGGGCTCATCCCGGGCGAGGACTCCTGGGAAACCCTACCCACTGAAAAGCCCGAAAAATAGCGGCTCATCAGGGCAAATAGTGACTGGATATGCGGCACAACGTATGGCTGTATGTACATACCGAAAGCACACCACCTCAGGGAAGGACACAGCCATGAACCCCCAGCCACAGATGAGCATCGAAGAGGACACCACCCAGCACCTGGTCAAGGACGCGAACCGGCTCGGCTACACCATCGTCACCATCGACACCACAGACGACCTCGCGATCGAGATCCGCCCCGCAGCCCGCCTGCCGTACACCCCGCCCTTGTACCGGGATTGGCAGACCGGCCAGTGGACGATCCAAACCACCTCATACGGCTCCCTCGACCCGGAAGAGATCGAGAAGGTCACCGACGGCTACCGACGCGCCATTGCCATGGTCAGCGAACTGGCACCCCTGAACGCCCGCGACCTGGTGAACTACAGCATCACCCGCAACGCCTGACCTTTTGGCACCCGCAAACCCTGCCACGAGCGGGGTTTCCTCTCGTCACAAGCCTTGTTTCTCCACGGTTTTCTTAAGTGCTGTAGATCCCAAAAAATAGTGCCTGATCTGGGCAAATACGACTGGATAAGCGCCCGCACCTATGGCTGTATGTACATGACAAAAGAACAGCCCCTCAGGAAAGGACAACAGCCATGAACACCACCGAGAAGCTCACCACCGAAGCCCTGCAGATGCGCGTCGACTCCTACGGGGCGATCCTCGCACACGGCGACTACACGCTGGCCACCTTCGCGACCTGGACCAAGAAAGACGGCTACGGCAACAGCGCCCAGGTCTACCGCCTCACCGAAGCTCCGATCGACGGCTTCGGCCCGAACGCACGCGGCCGCAGCGAATGCGCCCTGGAGCTCATCGCCGAGGCCGACCACCTTTTCGCAGACGCCGGGCACGCCATCGCCTGGGCCCTGACCCAGATCTAACCCACACCCCACCAAGGCCAAGGAGGACACCCGATGGACGCCACCAGAGAGCTGGTCACCAACCACCTGGAGATCCCCGCCGACGCCGCCCCGCACGGTGAGATCCAGGCCGCCGCCGAGATCCCCTTCAGCGTCCTCGACGAGCTCGCCGAGGAGGTCGGGGCCGAGAAGATCCCGGTCCACACGCTCAGCCGCATCGGCTGGCACTACACCAAAGCCGACCAGATCATCGCCCTGGCCGGGCAGCGCGGCCTGTCCGATTGGCGATACGGCGGCTTCGACACCGACCAGGTGGTCGCCGACTTCCGCGCCACCTACTGCTAACCCCTCGCGCCGCCCTGACCACGCAGACGGGCCGGGCCCTGCACGAACTGTTTCGCCCCACACGGTTGGGGCTTTTCTTATGCCCCGAGGAAGGAGCTGCCGCCACGATGACGAGCACGTATCAACCAACCCGGTTCATGGCAGACGGCTCCACCTACAACCAACGCAAAGCCGACTTCGCCGTGGCGTTCATTCAGGCGCTGCGCCACACCAAAGGCCGCTGGGCAGGAAAACCCTTCACACTGCTGGGTTGGCAAGAACAGATCGTGCGCGACCTGTTCGGCACCATCAAGCCCGACGGCTACCGCCAGTTCACCACCGCCTATGTGGAAATCCCCAAGAAGCAGGGCAAGTCCGAGCTGGCCGCCGCGATCGCGCTGCTGCTGACCTGCGGGGACGGGGAGCAAGCCGCCGAGGTCTACGGGTGCGCGGCCGACCGGCAGCAAGCCAGCATCGTCTTCGAGGTCGCCGCCGACATGATCCGCCAATCACCAGCCCTATCGAAGCGGGTGAAAATCCTCAGCAGTCAGAAGCGGATCATCTACAAGCCGACCAACAGCTTCTACCAGGTGCTCTCGGCTGAGGCGTACTCCAAGCACGGGTTCAACATCTCCGGTGTCGTATTCGACGAGCTGCACACCCAACCCAACCGGGCCCTGTTCGACGTGATGACCAAGGGCTCGGGTGATGCGCGCACCCAGCCGCTGTACTTCCTCATCACCACCGCAGGCACCGACACCCACAGCATCTGCTACGAGCAGCACCAAAAAGCACGCGACATTCTGGCGGGCAAGAAACACGACCCCACCTTCTACCCGGTGATCTACGGCGCAGACCTGGATGATGACTGGACGGATGAAAAGGTCTGGCACAAGGCCAACCCCTCGCTTGGGGTCACGGTGCCGGTGGATAAGGTACGCGCCGCGTGCAACTCGGCGCGCCAAAACCCCGCCGAGGAGAACTCGTTTCGCCAGCTGCGGCTTAACCAGTGGGTGAAACAGTCCGTGCGGTGGATGCCCATGCACATCTGGGACGCCTGCGCGGACCCGGTAGACCTAGACGAGCTGGAGGGCAGGCCCTGCTACGGCGGGCTGGACTTGGCCTCCACGACGGATATCACCGCGTTCGTGCTCGTCTTCCCGCCCTACGGGGATGACGAGCAGTACCGGATCGCCCCGTGGTTCTGGATACCGGAGGACAACCTTTCGCTGAGGGTGGCGCGTGATCACGTGCCCTACGACCTGTGGCACGCCCAAGGCTTTCTGGAGACCACGGAGGGCAACGTGGTCCACTACGCCCACATCGAGCACCTCATCGAGCAGCTCGGCGAGAGGTTCGATATCCGCGAGATCGCCTTCGACCGGTGGGGCGCAGTCCAGATGAGCCAAAACCTCGACGATGCCGGTTTCACCGTCGTGCCGTTCGGGCAGGGCTTCAAAGACATGAGCCCACCGAGCAAGGAGCTGATGAAGCTCGCACTTGAAGGACGCTTGGCTCACGGAGGGCACCCGGTGCTGGCCTGGATGGTCGACAACATCCACGTACGCACCGACCCGGCAGGAAACATCAAACCCGACAAGCAGAAGTCCACCGAGAAGATCGACGGGGTCGTCGCCACCATCATGGCCCTTGACCGCGCGATCCGAGGCGGCAGCGCTCAGACGGGCGCGTCGGTGTACGACTCGCGCGGGTTGCTCGTCCTCTAACGCTCACGACAACGCAAAAGGAGGCCCCTGTGGGACTTTTCGACTGGCTACGCGGCACCAATGCCCGGCAGGTGTCGAACCACCAGCTGTCTTCGAGCTACAGCTTCCTGTTCGGTCCCACCAGCTCCGGACGCACGGTCACCGAACGCTCAGCGATGCAGATGACTGCGGTGTATTCGTGCGTGCGGATCCTGGCAGAAGCAATCGCGGGCCTGCCCCTGCACGTCTACCGCACCGAGAAAGACGGGTCGAAGGTCAAAGCCACCGACCACACGCTCTACCGGCTGCTGCACGATGAGCCCAACCCGGAGATGACCAGCTTCGTCTTCCGCGAGACCCTCATGACGCATCTGCTACTGTGGGGCAACGCCTACGCACAGGTCATCCGCAACGGCCTCGACGAGGTCATCGGCCTGTATCCGCTCATGCCCAACCGGATGAGCGTAGGCAGGGACGATGCAGGCAGGCTCTACTACGAGTACCAAACCACCAGCGACGAACCCGCCGGTGAGTGGTCACGCATCCGGCTTTCACCTGCTGACGTGCTGCACATCCCCGGGCTCGGGTTTGATGGGCTGGTGGGCTATAGCCCGATTGCGATGGCGAAAAACGCGATCGGCATGGCCATGGCCACCGAAGACTACGGGGCGTCGTTCTTCGCCAACGGGGCCGCCCCTGGCGGGGTGTTGGAGCATCCGGGCACGATCAAAGACCCGTCTCGGGTGCGCGAGTCCTGGCAGCAAACCTTTGGTGGGGCCCGCAACGCCAACAAGGTCGCAGTGCTCGAAGAGGGCATGAAGTACACGCCCATCTCCGTTAGCCCGGAGCAGGCGCAGTTCTTGGAGACCCGGAAGTTCCAGATCAACGAGATCGCCCGGATCTTCCGCATCCCACCGCACATGGTCGGCGACCTCGAAAAATCGAGCTTCTCCAACATTGAGCAGCAGTCCTTGGAGTTCGTGAAATACACGCTCGACCCGTGGGTCATCCGCTGGGAACAAGCCCTGACCAAGACGCTGCTTAGCCCACGCGAGAAGCCGAGCGTGTTCGTGAAGTTCAACCTCGAGGGCCTGCTGCGCGGAGACTACGTCTCGCGCATGAACGGCTACGCCGTGGCCAGGCAGAACGGGTGGATGAGCGCCAACGACATCCGCGCCCTCGAAAACCTCGACCGCATCAACCCTGCTGATGGTGGCGACGTGTACCTGGTCAACGGCAACATGCTGCCTCTATCCATGGCCGGGGCCTACGCCACCACGGGGCAGGAGGAACCAGCGGGGTTGGAGCCGTCAGAAGGCGGTTTGCCTCCTGGCGGGCCACCAACAGAACACAGAGTTGAAAGGAGGAGCCGGTGAGACGGTTCTGGAACTGGGAGCCACCCGCTCCCGAAACATCTGACCCGGCAGGTAGCGATACCAGCCGGGTTTTGCGTATCAACGGGGTGATCGCTGAGGAGTCATGGTTTGACGACGACATCACCCCGGCCCTGTTCGCCTCCGAGCTGGCGGCAGGTTCAGGAGATGTCACGGTGTGGATCAACAGCCCCGGCGGAGACGTCGTCGCGGCAGCCCAGATCTACAACATGCTCATCGACTACCCAGGCCACGTCCGCGTCCATATTGACGGGATCGCCGCCAGTGCCGCCAGCGTGATCGCCATGGCAGGTGAGGTCGTGGCGATGAGCCCGGTCTCGATGCTCATGATCCACAACCCGGCCACCCTCGCCGTCGGCGACGCCGACGAGCTGGGCCGGGCCATCGACATGCTCGCAGCGGTCAAAGAGTCCATCATCAACGCCTACGAGCTGAAAACCGGGATGAGCCGAGCCAAGCTCGCACGGCTGATGGATCAAGAAACCTGGATGGACGCACGAGCCGCCATCAGCATGGGGTTTGCCGACGACTACCTCACCGGCCCCCGCACCCCACCCGACCCAGACGACGGCGAGGAGCCGAACAAGCAGGCACCGTGGCCGCCGACGACACGAAACCCTGCCCCGCTCGCCGATACCGCCAGCGGGGTGTGTTTTGCCCGCAAGCCCGCCGAACAGCGCCTTGTCGCACACCTGACCGACACGCCACCAGCCCCAGAGCCCACGCGGCCTGCGGGGCGAAAAGTGGTGGACCTGTACGCCGCACTGATCAACCACACCCACTAACAAGCAAGGAGAACCTTTCCCATGTCCACGATGACGATTTCTGACCTGCGTACCCGCCGCGCCGAGACCTGGGAGAAGGCCAAGGCCTTCCTCGACGAGCGACGCGACACCACCACCGGCTGCCTGTCCGCCGAGGACGACCAGACCTACGCCCGCATGGAAGCCGATATCGACAAGCTCACCAACGAGATCGCCCGCGCCGAGCGCGCCCAGCGCCTGGACGCTGATCTTGCCCGGGCCACGAATGCGCCGCTGACCTCGATGCCCGGCCAGACCGGCGAGGAGACCGAACCGAAGACCGGCCGCGCCACCGCCTCCTACAAGCGCGCGTTCTGGGATGCGATGCGCCTGAACGCCTCCCCAATGGAGGTGCGCAACGCCCTGTCCGAGGGGGTCGATTCCGAAGGCGGCTACCTCGTGCCGGACGAGTTCGAGCACACCCTCATGCAGTCGCTGGCCGACCAGAACATCATGCGAGGCCTTGCCAACGTCATCCAGACCACCAGCGGGGACCGCAAGATCCCGGTCGTATCCACCCACGGCAGCGCCGGGTGGCTCGATGAGGGCAAGCCCTACACCGAATCCGACGAGACCTTCTCCCAGATCACGCTCTCGGCGTTCAAGCTCGGCACGTTCCTCAAGATCAGCGAGGAACTGCTCGGCGATTCGGTCTTCGACGTCGAGGCCTACCTCGCCGCCGAGTTCGCCCGCCGCATCGGTGCCGCCGAAGAGGAGGCCTTCCTCGTCGGTGACGGCAAGGGCAAGCCGACCGGCATCTTCGATCCCACCGGTGGTGGCATCTCGGATGTGACCACCGCGAAGGCCGCAGACATCACCGCCGATGAGCTCATCGACCTGCACTACAGCCTGCGCGCACCGTATCGGGCCCGGGCAGTGTGGCTGATGAACGACGCCACCGTCAAGACCGTGCGCAAGCTCAAGGACAACCAGGGCCAGTACCTGTGGCAGCCAGCACTGACCGCTGGTGCCCCGGACATGATCCTGGGCAAGCCCGTGCACACCTCCACGTTCGCACCCGAGATCAAGGCGGGCGCGAAGACCGTGGCGTTCGGTGACCTGTCCTACTACTGGATCGCTGACCGGCAGGGACGCTCGTTCAAGCGCCTGAACGAACTGTTCGCCACCTCCGGCCAGGTCGGTTTCCTCGCCTCCCAGCGCCTGGACGGCAAGCTCGTCCTGCCCGAGGCCGTCAAGATCCTCACCCAGAAGGCCGGAGCCTAAAACTCCCCGCACGCAACGAATAGGAGGTGGCAGCCATGAACCACCAGCTCATCGACCAGGTCAAAGCCAACCTCATCCTCGCCCACGACGCCGACGACGAGCTCATCGCCCACCTGGTGGCCGCTGCCACCTCCTATGCCACCGCCTACCAGCACCTACCCGAGGACTACTACGAGGCCCACGAGATGCCCGGTTCGACCCGGCAGGCGATCGTGATGCTCGCCAGTCACTTCTACGAGTCGCGTGACGGGTCCACGGCAGGGTTCTGGTCCGACAAACCCGATGCCGCCAAAGCCATGTGGGGCGCGGTGAACACGCTGCTGCGCCTCGAGCGCGAATGGAAGGTCTAACCCATGGCTGGTATCGGCAGTATGCGAGAAACCATCGACCTCATCACCCCCGTAGCCCGCAGGGACGCTGCGGGGTTCACCGCTAGCGCCGAGCAGGTGGTCGCCTCGGTGCGCACCTACAGGGAGATGAGGCACGCCAGCTCAGCGTGGGTCAACCGTGCCGCCTACACGCAGGCCACCGTCTTATTCCGCATCCGCACCATCCCCGGGCTCACCGTCTCGGAGGTCATGCAGATCGCCGCTTGCGATGGCCGCTACGTCATCGACACCGTCGAGCCCATCGGCGGCTACATCGAGATCCTTGCCCACCGTCTGCAACCGGAAGGAGCCCATCATGGCGCGCGTCCAGATCCGACTGCCCAATAAGTACATCGACGCACTCGAGGCCACCTCACGCCTGCTGGACACTGCAGCCGACGAAGTCTTGAGCGCTGGCGCGAACGTGGTCGAACCACGCATGAGAGCCAACCTCGCATCCGCGATCGGGCGGGCGACCACGATGCCGTCCCGCTCAACCGGCCAGCTCATCGGAGCCCTGGGTGTTACCAGCGTGAAGGTCAACAGCAAAGGTGCCCACAACGTCAAAGTCGGTTTCGCTGAAAACCGCCGCGACGGCAGGTCGAACGCGCTCATCGCCAACGTGTTAGAGCACGGCAGGAGCAACCAGCCCGCACGCCCGTTTCTGGCACCGACACGCTCCCAGACCAGGCGGGGTGCGGTGGAGGCGATGAAAACCGTGCTGGCAGCCAAACTCGACGGGATCACACCATGACCATCCCGCTGCTGGAAACCCTCACCACGATCGCTGACCAGCTTGATCTGCCCATCGCGGTGAGCCTGTTTAGCGCCTCGCCCGCACCGGACACCTATCTAGTTGCCACCCCGATCGCCGACACGCTGGAAGTGTTCGCCGACAACACCCCACACGTCGAAATCGAAGAAGTCCGCCTCTCCCTGTTCACAGCAGGTAACTACCTCACCTGGCGGGACACGCTCACCCGTGCTCTCGTCGACGCGGGGCTGGTGGTCACGGCCAGACGCTACATCGGCTTCGAGGACGACACCGGCTACCACCACTACAGCTTCGATACCAGCTGCCACCACCCGTTTTAACGAAAGGACGCAATCCCCATGGCCACGATTGGTCTTGACAAGCTCTACTACGCCACGATCACCGAAAACCCCACCACCGGCGAGGAAACCTACGCCAGCCCGAAGCCACTGGCCAAAGCGATCTCAGCGGAGTTGTCCGTCGAAGTCGCCGAGGCAATCCTCTATGCCGACGACGGGCCCAGCGAGATCGTCAAGGAATTCAAATCCGGCACGCTCACCCTCGGCGTGGACGACCTGGGAGCAGAAGCCGCAGCGGCACTGACCGGCGCAACCCTGGATGCCAACGGGGTACTCATCTCGTCCTCGGAAGACGGCGGCACACCGGTAGCGATCGGGTTCCGTGCCGCACGCTCCAACGGCACCTTCCAGTACTTCTGGCTCTACCGCGTCAAGTTCGCCCTACCAAGCACCACGCTTGCCACCAAGGCCGACTCGATCACGTTCTCCACCCCGAGCATCGAGGGCACCATCCTGCGTCGCAACAAGCCAGACGCGAAGGGCCGTCACCCGTGGAAAGCCGAAGCCACCGAAGGCGACCCCAAGGTCAAGGCCGAGATCATCACCGGCTGGTACCAGTCCGTCTACGAGCCCGCCGCCACCAGCCCCGGCAAGTAAAGGAGCACCCCCATGACTGACACACCATCGCGTGACACCGCTCGCAGTGCGACCGTGACGATTGGTGGGAGCGAGTACGAGCTGGTGCTCACCACCAAGGCCACCCGGCTGATTGCTGAGCGCTACGGCGGGCTGGACAACCTCGGCACCGCGTTGGAGACCTCCGAGGACCTCGGTCAGACACTGACCGAGGTGATCTGGCTGATCACACTGCTGGCCAACCAGTCAGTGCAGATCCACAACCTCACCCACCGCGACAACCCGCGCCCGCAGTTGACGGAGGACGAGGTGGAGCTGCTGACGGTTCCTGCCGATATCGCCGACTACCGGGGTGCGATCGCTGAGGCACTGCAGCGAGGCACCCGCCGCGACATCCTCACCGAGCCAGCCCCAAAAGCGAGCCCGGCAGCGGACGGATAGTCGAATCCGACCGGGCAGTGTTCACCCGCCTGACCTACATCGGTTTAGCCCACCTCGGCCTGAGACAAGACGAGGTGGGCCTGATGGTCTTTGGTGAGCTCCTTGACCTGGTGGACTGCTGGCGGATCGAGACAGGACGAGCGAAACCAGCACGGGTGTGGTTCATCGACGACATCATCCCGACCGGCATCTAACCCCACTGACAGGCAGGTGAATCCTCATGGCTGACTCATCGTTTGGTCTCAAGATCGGTCTGGAAGGTGAACGCGAGTTCAAGCGGGCCATCACCGACATCAACCGTGAAATGCGGGTGCTGGGCTCGGAGATGAAACTGGTGGCCTCCCAGTTCGACAAGAACGACAAGTCCACCCAGGCACTGGCCTCCCGCAACCAGGTGCTGACCAAAGAGATCGAGAACCAAAAGTCCAAGATCGAGACACTCAAGGCCGCACTCGAGAACTCGGCCGCGTCGTTCGGGGAGAACGATTCGCGCACGAAGAACTGGCAGATCCAGCTCAACAACGCCGGTGCCGAGCTCAACGAGCTGGAAAAAGAGCTCAAGGCCAACAACGATGCGCTCGGCGAGTTCGGGGACGAGGCCGACGGGGCAGGCGATGATGCGAAGGACGCTGCCAAGGACGCCGGACGCTTGGAGGACGCGGTCGATGATCTCGGCGACGAGATGGACGACACCGGGGATAAGACCCGCGTCTTCGGTGACGTGCTCAAAGCGAACCTGGCCGCCGAGGCGATCGTCGCTGGTGTCAAGGGCATCGGCAAGGCGATCGCGAGTATCGGCCGGGGTATGGCCGATGCTTTGAAGGACGGGGTGGAGTACAACGCCCGCATGGAGCAGTACACCACCAGCTTCACCACGATGCTCGGCGATCAGGCCAAAGCCCAACAGCTGGTCAACGACCTGAAAACCCAGGCCGCGAAGACCCCGTTCGGCATGGGCGATCTCGCAGGCAGCATGCAAACCCTGCTGGCCTTCGGCATCAGCCTGGAGGATGCGAAGAAGCACCTGATGCATATCGGTGACATCTCCCAAGGTGACGCGCAGAAGATGGAGTCACTGACCTTGGCGTTCGCCCAGATGTCCTCGACGGGCAAGCTGACCGGCCAGGACCTCAACCAGATGATCAACGCCGGGTTCAACCCGCTGGAGGAGATCTCCCGCAAGACGGGTAAGTCCATCGGCGAGCTGAAAGAGGAGATGGCCAAGGGCGCGATCAGCGCGGACATGGTCGCTGACGCGTTCGCTTCGGCAACCGAGGAAGGCGGCCGTTTCCACGGGGCGATGGAAGCCCAGTCGAAAACCTTCACCGGCCAGCTGTCGACCATGCGCGACGGCATCGACAACCTCAAAGGCCTGCTCGCCCAAGGTCTGACCGACGCGCTGGCTGGCACGGTCATGCCGATGGTCAACGGATGGATCGATGAGCTCACGGCAGCCTTCGAACAAGGCGGAGCCCCGGCATTGATCGACAAGCTCGGCGAGATCCTGCAAGAAGCACTCGGGTTCATCGCCGAGCAGCTGCCAATGGTCGTCGAGACCGGCATGTCGATCCTGACCGCGCTGCTCGAAGGCATCATCGAGGTGTTGCCGTCGGTTGCCGAGACAGCGGTGATGCTCATCGTCGCACTAGTGGAGGCGATCATCGAGGCGCTGCCGTCACTGTTGGAAGCAGCCCTGCAGATCATCACCACCTTGGTCACCGGGATCGGTGAGGCACTCCCGGAGCTCATCCCGGCGGCCGTGGAGATGATCGTCGCCCTGGTCCAAGGCCTGGTCGATAGCCTGCCGATGATCCTAGAGGCGGCGTTGCAGCTCATCCTCGGGCTCGCCCAGGGTCTGCTGGAAGCGATCCCGGTGCTCATTGAGGCACTGCCGCAGATCATCACCTCGATCGTGGAGTTCCTGGTCGGGGCGATCCCGCAGATCATCGAGACCGGTATTGCGTTGTTGACCTCCCTGGTCGACGCGCTCCCGGAGATCATCACCGCGATCGTGACGGTGCTGCCACAGATCATCACCGGCATCATCACCACGCTGCTGTCGGCCCTGCCGCAGCTCATCGAGGCTGGCGTCAAACTGCTCACCGCGCTCATTGGGGCGCTGCCGCAGATCATCAGCACGATCGTGGCCGCGCTGCCGCAGATCATCGCAGCGATCGTCTCGGCGATCGGTGGGGCGATCCCGCAACTGGTCATGGCAGGCGTTGAGCTGCTGACCGCGTTGATCACGAACCTGCCGCAGATCATCTCGACCATCGTGGCGGCGATCCCGCAGATCATCACCGGAATCGTTGGCGCGGTCGGTCAAGGGGTCGGCCAGATGGCCTCTGCTGGCGCGGACCTGGTGCGCGGCTTGTGGAACGGCATCCAGTCGCTGGCAGGCTGGCTCTGGGACAGGGTTACAAGCTGGTGTTCTGACATTTGGGACGGCATCACCGGCTTCTTCGGCATCAACTCGCCGTCCAAGGAAATGGCGTGGGTCGGTGACATGCTCACCCGAGGCCTGGCCGGAGGTATCGAAGACACCGGCGACCGCGCCATCGACGCAGCTCAAGATGTTGCCGCTGACACCCTGGCGGCCATGGGTGAGCTCACCAGCGGTATCGACGTTCCCATCACCACCAGCCTGGACCCGGTCGATCTGGCCCCAACCCACCTGCAACCACCGCCTGCAACCACCAGCCACAGCGCTGTCGGCCAAGAGGCAGGGCGCGCAGGAGAGGTGGCGGGCATCGTCGACCAGACCGCCCGGGCACTGCTGGAGGCCATGGACATCAAGGTCGTGCTCAACGACGGCACGCTGGTGGGCAAACTCGCCCCCGGCATCAACCGCCAGCTGGCTCGTATCAACTCCCACCACACGGTGCTCGCCACTGGAGGAGGTGTCTAATGCACGGTTTCACTCTCGACAAGTCAGTGTCCTCGACGTCGCTGGGCCTGCGGCTCACAGGCCCGGTCGACCTGCCGGTCGCCGAGCGGGTCACCGACGATATTGAGGTGGCGGGCAGAGCCGGGACGCTGACCCGCCTGGGCGGCTGGCATGACACGTCGATCACGTTGCCGCTGGCGATCACAGGCGGCCTGGCCGCCTACCACAAGGCCGCACTGGCGCTGGAGCGGGCGGCGACCATTCACCTGTCCCACCAGCCCGGGGCGTTCCACAAGGTCAAACACGCCTCCATTAGCCCACTGCGCGCGGACATGTCCTCGTGGGGCTTTTTCGAGGCGCACCTGGTGTGCGAGCCGTTTAGCTACCTCGATTCTGGGCTGACCACCCACACGCTCACCGCCTCCGGACAGATCACCAACCCCGGTCTGGTGGATGCGGCACCGATCATCACGATCAAGGGCACCGGGGCGTTGACGCTGACGATCAACGGAACTACCTACCGCGTACAGTCACCGGCAGGGCAGATCACCCTGGACTCGGCCCGCCTTGTCGCACACGTCGCAGGCCGGGTACAAACCGACGCCCTGACCGGCACGTTCCCGATCCTCACCCCAGGGGTCAACCGGGTCAGTCTCAGTAGTGGCATCTCCAGAGTCGAGATCACCGGGAACTGGCGAAACCCCTAACCTGGCCCATCTCTTTGCTTCCAGTGCGCCCGTAGCCGTTTTGCTCTTGGCTGCGGGCGCACGTCTGTGAAAGGAACCCCACCGATGCTCACCGTTCATGCCCCGACTGCCACCACGTTCACCGCCACCGGCGAGGGCGTCCTCGACCCTGAACTCATCGACGCCCGTGTCATTGAGGAGCTTGGCGGGGCCTACCAGCTGACCGTCACCTACCCAGCCGACGGGCCGCTGGCCTCGAAGCTCGCAGTCGAGGCGATCATCGCAGCCCCTGTTCCCGGTACCACCATCCGGCAAGGGTTTCGTATCCACGAGGTCACCACGAGCCTGGACGGGCTGTTGGAGGTCACTGCCTTCCACCTGTTCTACGACCTGGCAGGCAACTTCATCGCCGACACCTTCGTGGTCAATAAGACCCCGAAGGCGGCTCTCGACCAGTTCCTTAGGTCTGCGACCACGAAGCACCGGTTCACCGCGACCAGCTCCGATACGGCGACTAGGGCGTCTGCGCGTGTGGTGCGGATGAACCTGGCCGCCGCGATCATGAACCAGGGCTCGGATAACACGTTCGCCTCCCGGTGGGCCGGAGAGCTCACGCGCGATAACTGGCACATCCACCACGCCGCCACACGCGGCGCAGATCGTGGGGTCGTGATCCGCGATCGCAAGAACCTCACCGGCTACACCTCGACCATCGATCTGACGAGCGTGGTCACCCGGATCGTGCCGGTCGGATTTGACGGGATCACCCTGCCCGAGCTCTACGTCGACTCACCACACGTGGATCACTACGCGATCCCGCATATCAAGGTGATGCGCTACCCGGACATCAAAGCGATCGCCGACGCCGAGAACCCCCGCGAGGACGAAGTACCCCTGCCGCAGGCACACGCCATTCTGCGTCAAGCCGCCCGGGCCGAGTACGCCACCAACCACATCGATACCCCTGCCGCGAGCTACACCGTCTCCTTCGTTGACCTCGCCTCGACGACCGAGTACGCCGACCTTGCTGAGCTGGAGACCGTCCTGCTGGGAGACACGGTGACGGTGCAGCACGCCGACCTGGGCGTGTCCCTGTCAGCGCGGGTTGTCGGCTACGAGTACGACCCGCTCCGACAGACATATATTTCGGTGGAGTTGGGGTCGGTTGCAGGGAAGTTCACCTCGATCACCCGCCAGATCACCACCGCGCAGACGGCCGCCCAGATGGCTGCTGATCTTGCTGGCGTGGCGCTGGCATCAGCGGACGGGAAATCCACCAACCATTACGGCCCTACGCAGCCCGCTGCCGCCCGCCTGGGGGATACGTGGTTTAGGGACAATGGCGAGAGCATCGAGATCTGGATCTACCAGGTCACCGACACCGGCGAGCCCGGATGGGTTGCCGTTGCCACGGACCTCAACCATGCTCAGGTCAGTGCTGAGCTTGCTGAGGCTCGCGCTGAGGTGGAGGCCGCGAAAACCGCTGCTGACGATGCCCAAGCTGCCGCTGCCGCTGTCGGTGCTCGCCTCACCGTAGCCGAAGCCGAGATCGGCCAGGCGCGCGAGGCGGCCAGCCAGGCCGAAGCCACAGCACGGCAGGCTGAGGCGGTAGCAGGTGAGGCTGGCGTGAAGGTTGCCGGGCTTGAGAGTTCAGTTTCCCAAGCCCGGCACCGTGCCGATACGGCCTACGAGACGGCACGGCAGGTTCAAACCAGCAGCGAGGCCCGGTTCACCGAGCTGGCGAACGCGGATAACAGCCTCGCCTCGTCGCTTTCAATGATGGCCAGCGACCTGAACCTGCGCGTGCGCTCAGGCGAGATCATCTCCCAGATCAACATCTCACCCGAAACCATCCTGATTGACGGTAAACGCATACACATCACCGGCCGAACCAGCATCGATAACGCCACGATCACCACCGCAATGATCGCTAACGCGGCGATCACCGATGCGAAGATCGCCAACCTGTCGGCAGCCAAGATCACTACCGGCACCCTGTCTGCGGGGAGGATCGCGGCCGGATCGATCACCAGTGACAAGCTCACGATCGCTGATGGGTTCATTAAGACGGCGATGATCGCTAACGCGGCGATCACGGACGCGAAAATCGGCTCATTGTCAGCGTCGAAGATCACCACCGGCACCCTGTCTGCGGGGAGGATCGCGGCCGGATCGATCACCAGCGACAAACTCACCATCGCTAACGGCTTCATCAAAACCGCGATGATTGCTGAGGCCGCAATCACCTCCGCAAAGATCGCGGCGTTGGATGCCGGGAAAATCACCACCGGGACCTTGAACGCTGCCCGGATTGGCGCCAAGTCGATCACTGCTGACAAGCTCGCGACTAACGCGATCCAAGTAGGACTGGCGGGCTGGACGAGTTCGATCCGGATTACGCCAACACAAATCTCGTGGTACTCCGGATCCTCGTTGGAGGGGACGATCACGTCGTCCGGTCTGCGGTTTTGGTACGGGACGCGTTACATCGGTGAAATGGCCCGCCGGGCGAAAAAGGATGCCACCGATATCCAAGGCATCGTCAACCAGTTGGCCTACCGGGGGGACTACGTCGCTTGGACGTATCAGACGACCTCCACCGGCGACTATTTCACGTGTCTGACGTTGGATCCGAAGGGCAAGTTCTATGGGCGGGCAGGGATCCACCTGGGCGCTGACCTGCGGATCAACGGGAACAAGGTCTACACCTCTGACACCCGCTACGTCATGTTTCAAGACGTAGCCTTCAGCGGGAAAGGCACCTACGCCACTTTGTCGGGGTCCAGCGGGCTGGCACGGATCGGCTTCCACACCTACGACCTGCTTATCACCACGAACGGCACGTTCTACAACATGTCGCGGGCCTTCGACCGGCTCAAAGACCTGATGACAAGGGTCAACGAAATCATCCGCCGCCTGAACTACGGCTGGATCGTCTCCATCTCCGGCTCCGGGTCGAACATCACCTGGACCAACTACAACAACACCGGCTTGTCGGCCATGTCCACCACCCTCGTCTAGAAAGAACCTTCACGCATGCGTGTACTGATCGCTAACCGTCACCTCGGACCCATCCACGATCTTCTCGAAACGATGTCTCTCAAGCCTGCTCAATCGCGGGCGCGCTCCAAACTGCTCGAGTTGGTCAAGAACGCGCAGTTGCGGTTCGGCCAGGACGAATATGACCTCGTCACCACCCACGCCATCCTCGACGAGGAAGGCAAGCCCGTCATCAGCGAAGACGGCACCTTTCAACTCGCCGGTGGCACCGACCTCGCCGAATTCCTGACACTGCGCGAGCAGCTGTTGGACTCAGTGGCTGAGGTGGATGGCCCCACTTACGCCACCCACCTCACCGATATCGCACAGCTGCTAGCCGACTACGACGAGCCCTTAGCCGGTGAGCAGGCGGAGGCATACAACGTTCTGTTCGACGCTGTAGAAGCAGCCCAACATGACGCAGTGAGGACGGCGGAGGTCGATGACACCGATGAGTGAGAAAACCTCAGCCGAAGCAGTTGATGGTGAGGAAGTGGTGATTCACCCGATCGAACCAGCCCAGCCCGACCCGGTGCCTGTCCCACCAACCGAAAACAGCCCCGAACACGTCGAGGAAGTCGGTCCGTCGACCGGCAGCCTCGACCTAACCGACACAGTCTTGGACGTCCTCACTAGCCCCAACCTGTAAACCACATCTGGCTTACCCCGAAAGTCCGTACCCCGACCACCTGGGTACGGGCCTTTGTCGTGTGCCCACAAACGGGAAGGAACCCACTTTCTATGTCGCTCAAAGCTATCTGGGCCACGATCCAAACCGGCCTGGCCGGGGTCGGGGCCGTCATCGGCGCGTTCCTCGGAGGCCTCGACGGCCTGGTGTACGCGCTCATCGCCTTCATCGTATTCGACTACATCACCGGCGTACTCGCCGCGATCGCCGAACGCCGCGTCTCCTCAGCCATCGGATTCCGGGGCATCTCCCGCAAGATCCTCATCTTTACCCTGATCGGACTTGCCCACCTGCTCGACGTGCACGTCATCGGAACACCCGGAGCACTACGCACCGCCACCGTCGTGTTCTACCTGTCCAACGAAGGCATCTCCCTGATCGAAAACGCCACCCGGCTCGGGCTGCCCGTACCAGCCCACATCCGCCGCGCCCTGGACCTGGTCACCCGTGACGTGACCGGCAAACCCGACCTCGAACACCACCCCAACCAAACCACCACCTCAGCAGAAAAGGAGAACCTCTGATGAAGAACTGGGCCACCCTCGAAGCCGACGAAAACCGGCTGATGAACAAGCACTACAGCGCCGGACGAAGCGGACGGAAGATCAACAAGGTCATCATCCACCACAACGCAGGCAACCTCACCATCAAGTCCATCTGGGACGTGTGGCAGACCCGCCAAGCATCCGCCCATTACCAGGTCGACTCCAACGGTCGCATCGGCCAGCTCGTGTGGGATCGCGACACCGCCTGGCATGCAGGCAACTGGGATGCCAACACCACCTCCATCGGTATCGAGCACGCCGACATCTCCTCCAAGCCCTGGCGTATCTCCGAGGCCTGCCTTGACAACGGTGCCCACCTCGTCGCGGCCATCTGCCACTACTACAAGCTCGGCCGACCCGTGTGGGGCAAGAACGTGTTCGGCCACAAGCATTTCTCTGCCACCGAATGCCCGGCCTCCCTTGCAGGAAGCCAGCATGCGGCCTACATGGCACGCGCCCAGTACTGGTACGACCGCATGAGCGGCACCAAGCCCGCCCCGACACCACCGGCAAAGCCCACACCGCCCGCACCCAAGCCCTCCGCCAACATCGACGCTCTGGCTGATGCGGTCATCCGTGGAGACTACGGCAACGGCGAGGAACGCAAGCGCCGACTCGGCGGCAACTACGCTGCGGTACAGAAGCGCGTGAACGAAAAGCTCGCCGGACGAAGCCCCGCCAAGCCCTCCGTCAACATCGACGCTCTGGCTGATGCGGTGATCCGTGGAGACTATGGCAACGGTGAGGAACGCAAGCGCCGACTCGGAGCCAACTACGCGGCCGTGCAGAAGCGCGTCAACGAGAAGCTCGGCATCGGCTAACCCACGCGAGAGCACTCTCTGGCCCCGTCATCACCTTCATCGAGGTGGTGGCGGGGCCTTTTGTGCGTTTGCGGAGCTGGTGTTTACCGCAGGTCTTCGAACGGGTCGATGACGGACTGCACTCCACAGCTCGGGCAGATGAACGCGACCTTGATGCCTTGACCTTCGCCTGCAGTAAACGGGTCAGGGACACAGACTGAGGTGCATTCTGAACAGGTTCGGTACGACTGGTCGTCGAGAAATACCGGGAGTTCACCGTCGTCGTCAGTCATCCTCACCCGCCCTTGCTCTGTCACGGTTCACACGTCGATCGCTCCACATTGTGAATTGAGCAAAGAATAACCGCCTTTTCCGAATAGGGGCGCGAACCCAGCCACGGGCGCGAACGCGGCCGGGAGGCTTTGCTTTCTGCTGTCCGGTTTCGTCTGGTGCAACCGGCGTATGGGCGACCACCTTTCGCCTCGTTCCCAGGAGGGCCTGCTCATGGCTCTGAACCAGACTGATCGCCATCACATCCAGATGATGCGCGCTGCAGGAGTTGCCTACTCTCGTATCGCCGCGCACCTGGATCTCAACGCCAACAGCGTCAAGACCTATTGTCTGCGACACGGCATCACCGTCGACCCTGCTGTTGAGCAGGTCACGGACCCAGTTGGAGTGTGGTGCTTGCACTGCTGCAAGCCAATCGAGCTCCGGCAAGGGTCGAAGTTCTGCACCACCGCGTGTCGACGAGCCTGGTGGGCCACCCACCGCAGGGTGGTCACCGAAGAACTGGTCTGCGCGAACTGCCACCGACAGGTCACTGTGGCTCGCACGAGCCAGGTGAAACGCAAGTACTGCTGCCACCCGTGCTACATCCAGCACCGTTTCAACACCCGTGGCGGCAAACGATGAACATGGCAGCCGAGCTGACGGCTCATCACCAACTCACGCAGGTCAAGCAGCTTCTCGAACGCGGCATCCTCACCCCACGCGAAGCCATCACCGTGTGCCAGCGTCTCGACGCCCCAGATGCGCCCTTGGCCGCCCTACAAAGAGCCAGTTTCGTTGACTATCTCGAGGGTTTGAGTGATGTATGGATACAACCTGAAACCCTGTCTGACTAGGAGAAATACCTTGAAGAGAATGGAGCAAATCACCCCGCCACCGATCAGTGCTTCTCCGCTTGTGAAAGTGGCAGCGTATGCCCGCATCAGCATGGAAACCGAGCGCACACCGCTGAGTTTGTCCACCCAAGTTTCCTACTACCAGCAACTCATTCACGACACTCCTGGCTGGACGTTCGCCGGAGTGTTCGCCGATTCTGGAATCTCTGGAACCACCACGCATCGACCCCAGTTCCAAGAAATGCTGGCCCTTGCCCGGAAAGGAGCGATCGACCTGATCCTCACCAAGTCGATCTCGCGCTTCGCTCGCAACACCGTCGACCTGCTCGAAACCGTTCGCGAACTCAAAGACCTCGGGGTGGAGGTGCGCTTCGAAAAAGAGAACATCTCCTCAACCAGCGCTGACGGAGAACTCATGCTCACCCTGCTGGCGTCTTTCGCGCAGGCAGAATCAGAGCAAATCAGCCAAAACGTGAAGTGGCGCATTTGGAAAGGCTTCGAAGAAGGCAAAGCGAACGGCTTCCACCTATACGGTTACACCGACTCCGCTGACGGCACCGACGTGCAGATCATCGAAGAAGAAGCAGCCGTGGTGCGTTGGATCTTCGCCCAGTACATGAAGAAGACCTCGTGCGAAAAGATGGCCGCACAGCTCATCGCTGACGGTAGGGTTCCGCACCTGGCTGATAACAAATTGCCCGGGGAATGGGTCCGTCACATCCTGAAGAACCCGCACTACACCGGCGACCTCTTGTTAGGGCGATGGTCCACTCCGGAGGGTAGGCCTGGACGAGCAGTGCGCAACACCGGCCAGTTGCCGCAATACCTGGTGGAAAACGCGATCCCCGCGATCATCGACCGCGACACCTTCACCGCTGTACAAACCGAGATCGCTCGACGTCGCGAGCTCGGTGCCCGCGCGAATTGGTCCATCGAAACTGTGGCGTTGACGTCGAAGATCAAATGCGTGTCCTGCGATTGCTCGTTTGTGCGCAACGTACGCAATCCGAAAACCCAAAACTCGATCTCCACCGAGCACTGGATCTGCACCGAACGCAAGAAAGGCCGCAAAACCGGATGCGGCACCTGCGAGATCTCTGACACGGCACTCAAAGGCTTCATCGCGCGAGTCCTGGGTATCGATACCTTCGACCAAGAGGTGTTCAACGAGCGTATCGACCACATCGAAGTGCAGGGAAAAGACCATTACACGTTTCATTACACCGATGGCACCAGCAGCTCGCACACGTGGCGACCAAACCTGAAGAAGAGCTCGTGGACCCCAGCAAGAAAAGCCGCCTGGGGTGAACTCTTGCGTGCCCGCTGGGCAGAAGCCAAAAGGCTCGGGTTGAACAACCCACGGCAAGCACCAACACCACCAGAAGCATTGGCGAAGTACCGGGCCGTGGCCAAGGCAGAGGCTGAGCGCCTGCGCGCCGAGCGAGGCGAACGCTAAATGGCCCGCACCGTCACAGCAATCCCCGCCACCCGAGCGCTCCACACTGGTGCTCCACTTGGACAGACAACCCTGCGCAGGGTCGCCGGGTATGCCCGCGTGTCCACCGACCACGACGATCAGGTGACGTCCTACGAAGCCCAGGTCGACTACTACACCCGCTACATTAGCGATCACGCGGGCTGGCAGTTCGTGAAGGTCTATACCGACGAAGGCATCACAGGCACCTCAACCAAACACCGCGCTGGATTCCAGCAGATGGTCACCGACGCGCTCGACGGCAAGATCGACCTGATCATCACCAAGAGTGTGTCCCGGTTCGCCCGCAACACCGTCGACTCGCTCACCACCGTTCGAGCCCTCAAAGACAAAGGCGTGGAGGTCTTCTTCGAGAAAGAAGGCATCTGGACCTTCGACGCCAAAGGCGAGCTCCTCATCACCATCATGAGCTCGCTGGCGCAAGAAGAAGCCCGCTCCATCTCAGAAAACGTCACCTGGGGACACCGCAAACGCTTCGCCGACGGCAAGGTCACCGTCCCATACTCTCGGTTCCTCGGCTACGACAAAGGCGAAGACGGCAGCCTCGTCATCAACACCGAACAAGCCAAACTCGTGCGCCGTATCTACAACATGTACTTAGGTGGCATGTCCATCGGCACGATCGCCCGCACCCTCACCGACGAACCAGAGACCTTCACCGCCGCAGGCAACAAGACCTGGTATTACCAATCCATACGAGCGATTCTCACCAACGAGAAATACAAGGGTGACGCCCTCCTGCAGAAGTCGTACATCGCTGACTACCTGACGAAACGTCAAGTCATCAACCAAGGCGAAGTACCCCAGTACTACGTCACCGCCAGCCATGAGGCGATCATCAGCCCGGCAGTGTGGGACTTCGTCCAAGCCGAAATAGCTAAAGGGGCTAGAGATCAGCGAACCCAGCATCGCACCCGGCCCTTCTCATCGACCTTGGAGTGCAGCCAGTGCGGGCACTTCTTCGGCTCGAAAACCGGCTCTTCACAGTTGAGGGTGTAGACCGGGTCTGAATCCTCCGGTTTCGAGGAGA
>OBZZ01000200.1_pt1 | contig 54207 bp, 52 predicted proteins | sample 1501451 | NCBI WGS metagenome assembly OBZZ01 (sample SAMEA2580274, study PRJEB22360) | human gut metagenome | biome: human gut; feature: human-associated habitat; material: faeces | place: Denmark | collected 2008/2010
GTAGTAACTATGTGGCTTTCAGCCACTTTCACGGCGAAGCCGTGAATAATATAGGATAAACATATGTTTGTATAGAAAAACAGAACCGAATTTGATATAATACATTCGCGAAATAAATTACAGCAGTAATAGAAATGAGGAGCACATGAAAGTTACTATCATTATTCCCAATTATAACGGAAAACATTTTATGGAGCCCTGTCTGGCTTCTTTAAATGAACAGACTTGCCGGGATTTCAAGATCCTGATCGTGGACAATGCCTCCACGGACGGAAGTCTGGAATATATGGAACAGACTTACCCTGATATCGAAGTGCTGGCCCTGGATACTAACTATGGATTCAGCCGTGCGGTCAATGAAGGGATACGTCACGCAGATACCCCGTACGTCATTCTTTTAAACAATGATACAACCGTGGATTCTCGCTATGTCGAAGAGATGATCCGGGCGATCGAGGTCTCTGACCGGATTTTTTCTGTGAGCAGCAAGATGATCCAGATGTATCACCCCGATCTGATCGACAGCGCAGGAGATCTCTATACCTTGATGGGCTGGGGGGTATGCCGGGGAGCCGGACGACCGGTTTCGAATTACACCGAAGATGATACGGTATTTACGGCCTGTGCCGGAGCTGCTATCTACAGACGAAGCGTGTTTGATAAAATCGGCTTCTTTGACGAAAGCCATTTTGCCTATCTGGAAGATATCGATGTTGGTTACCGTGCCATGATCTACGGCTATAAAAACCGGTTCTGCGCTTCCGCTCTTGTGTACCACGTCGGAAGCGGAACGAGCGGTTCCAAATATAACACTTTTAAAGTGAAACTATCCGCCCGCAACAGTGTCTGGCTGAATTACAAAAATATGCCGCTTTTGCAGCTGATCCTGAATTTCATCCCATTACTTTTGGGATATCTGGTGAAATATTTATTTTTCTGCAAAATCGGATTTGGAACAGATTACAAAAACGGAATCAAAGAAGGAATCCATGGTCTGTCCAAATGCCGCAAGGTTCCGTTTCGGATGGAGCATCTAGGCAGCTATATCCGGATCGAATTTGCCCTGATACGCCACACATTCGGTTATGCGGCCGACTGGCTGAAAAGAAAATTATTGCATAAATAGAAAACACAGGAAGGAAAGAGACTTCTGTCATCTCTTTCCTTCCTGTTTATCTTTTCTTATACCATCTGGCAAATTTTCTTACAAATTGTGATTTCCAATACTTAATATTTTCTTCCGGGAGAAGAACACGGGTTTCATATGGGGCTGTAATCCATGCTTCTACCTCTTTTTGCATACTACGTCCTAATACAGGCAAATGCATTTCTTCACGCAACGCCTGTGCATAGTCTGTATCTGAAAGGATCAGACTTCTCTTTAGCATGGTAAGACTTTGAATCCCAATCTGTATGTTTGTTCCTATATAGTCAAGTTCTGCCGTCTCACAAAATATTTTTTTCAATGTTGATATTGAGCCCGGAAGTAATTTATATTTATTTAAATCCCCTAATTTTTGGAGATAATCCAGATTTTTCCTATCTTTGATCCAGATATACACTGTTTCGTACTCTTCCCTTAACATATTCAACATTCTGCTGTCTTCTTCCCTGCAATCTTTTTTCTCTTCCAAGACTACTAACACTTCTTTTCCTTTTTCTTTAGGGATTTTTTTGCATCTCTGTGCTGTCAGACTCCATAAAGACGGACACCCCGTCCGTATCACATTATAAATTCCTATCTGCTCCAGAAAATATCTTGTCTTCTCATCACGAACTGCATGAACTCCTTTGGAAGATAACAGAAAGTGAAGTACATTCTGTGTATAATCACTAATCTGATCACCTTCTGTAAAATCACACACACCTGCTCCCATGAGATAAATTCCCTGATATTCCATCAATTGTTCTAAAAGCAAAAGCTGTCCCGATTTTTCCATCTGTTTTGAAAGCACATTTGCACCACATAAAATTTTTCTGCTCCCAGTTAGTTCTTCTGCACTTTTTTTGCAATGATATGTTGGCACACAAATAAGCGGTCTGTCCGAAAATAACTCTCTACATATTTTTCCACTTTCTTCCATTACCATTTTATCTTCAAAATAATTCGTCCTGTCTGCTATATCAAAAAATACTATTTTATCTTCAGAAAATTTGAACTTTTTTGAATCTTTCATTGTTTGAATTTGGTAAATTCGTTCTTTTTCGATTTGACTGGATACGTCTCCTTGAAAATATTCATGTAGCTTTGGAGTTATTATTTCATATAAATCGATCTCTGGTACTATCTGCATTTTATTTTGGAAAAGCTGTTCCAGATATCTTATATAGTCATCAAACTTCAGTTTATCTTCTATCCATGCTTTTGCACCCGTCAGTACTTCTTCCCGTCTCTCGCTCAAAAGCCGTTTTGTCACTTTCGCCATTTCCTCAACATCAAACTCAGAAATCAAATTTCCTCTGCCTTCGTCCAGCATTGTATTGACCCCACCAGAGTTCTTAAATGCCACTACCGGAATTTTGTATTTCATTGCCTCCAATACCACCGATGGAAATGGATCCTCTCTTGATGTAAGCCAGAATACATCTGCATGTCTCAACAATTCGTGATATTTTTGTTTATCTTTAATAAACGGAATAAAATGAACTCTTCCTTCCAGGTTCGATTGCCGAATCTGATTATAAATCCATCCTTCCAAAATCGGATCCGAAAATCTTCCTGTCCATACAAAGTGGATTTCCTCTGCTTTTTCTTTTCGAGAAAGAATCTGTGCTGCTGATACAAATAAATCTGTTCCCTTCCTCAATTCACACGTTCCTGAGCACATGACAATTTTTTGATCCAATGAAAAACCATATTCTTCAAATGAGAACCTTGAATCCCCCTCTTCGTCAACCTGCATATACACACCCTGAGGCCGAATCGAACATTTCCCCCTGATCACTGGAAAAAGAGTCTCAAATCCCTTCTGTACACTATAATCGGGAAATACAATGTAGTCAGAGTAATATGCAATCGACTCACCTGGAGATAGAAATCCATACAACTCTATCGTTGTCTTCATCTCATGTATCAAAGAAACAATAAAAAATCCATACTGTTTTAAAAGAGGAACATACTTCCCTGACACAACAGTATTCGTAATCACTCGACAAAATCCCTCTTCTCTCAAAAGCTGCATTAAATGCTCCAGATATTCTTCGGCCTCCCAGTTTTTTGACTCTCCTTTTGTACCACACCAGCCGACTGATATCTGATTTCTCGCATTATCATGCAAATAGAATATAGGAATCTCTTTTTCTGCATACTTTTCTTCTAAAAATCCATCCCCATGATTCGCAGCCAATACCACAACATCTCGACCATTTTCTTTCAGCTTTTCCGCAATATGATATGCCAAAAGCGGTGCTCCTGTATTACTCATATCATGAGTCAATACTGCTATCTTTTCTTTTCTGCCAAGTTGTCCCATATTTTCTTTTAATGCATTCAGAGCATTTTCAGAAGATGCTGAAGCAATTTCCAATTTTTCTATTTTCACAACAACATTTTGATCTGATAAGTCCAATCGAACTGCCTCTGCCGGATAAGGAAAATAGATTTCTTTCTCTATATGCCTATTCAAATATAGTGGAAAGTGGTATGCTTGTTTTTCACTAAATACCTCGCCTTTTCCTTTATAATACAGCACAGCATTCAAAGCTTCTATTCCTTCAATACAAAGAAAAAAGGATAAACGAACGCCCATCACTGATTCCGTAAAATAAACATGAAGCTGTGGATCCTGTTCCTGTAACTCCCACATATTGCCGGTCTGCTCCATGTTTACATAGGATCTGCATGCTTCGTTTTCTATACTTATTCCATCTCTTTTCATCCCCCTGTACCTCCCCGCTGATTTTTTCTTATTGTACCATATTCTTCTGTAGAAAAAAAAGACAAGATTCCTTAAATCCTGCCTTTTATCTTTTGTTGTTTAAGAAAATCTTGTCATATAACCCGGATACTCCGCGTGTCCTGTGGCAAGCATTTCTCCGTTTACTGTAATGTGAATTTTTGCACAATGGTAAACATCCAAATACGTGTTGCAGATGCTTCCAATCACCAGATATTCTGCGGAAGATCCCATCTCTTTAATGTAAGTTCCAAACTTTTCGGAGAGATCCAGATCAATGACCTGTTCTCCATCCTTTTCTTTCTTTGTAAAACTTAGAACTGTGGTATCCGATGGAAGAACTCCGGCTGCTGCCAACTGAGAAAGGACAGTTTCCGGTGTGATTGCCTCAAGTGAAACCTCTTTTTTATCAAAGCCGGATACATCCTTGTTCTGGGCATACACAGTAATTGTTCCTGCTCCCAGATTATTTGCATCCTGTGTGTTTTCTGTCTGCTCCTGCTGTGTCTGGTCTTGTTCATTCTGTCCGTCCTGATTGACATCCTGATCAGATGTGTCATTGTCCTGATCCTCTTTCTGCTCTTCCTGTGTTGCATTTTGTTCCGGAGTTGATTCTGTTGTTTTTCCACAGGCTGTAATTCCAAACATCAGCACAACCACTGTCAAAATTCCCAATACATATTTTTTCTTCATACTCCCATTCCCCCCTTAACGTATTTCTGACAGATATCTTTTCAAGGCATCCTGCCAGGTCGGAAGCGGCGTGAAGCCGTTTTTCTTCAGTTTAGATTTGTCCATTCTGCTGTTGTGAGGGCGTTTTGCCTTTGCCGGAAATTTGTCGCTTGTCACCGGAACTACATTGACATCCATTCCTGCCTGCGCAAAAATCTCTTTTGCAAATTCATACCAGGTGATATATCCCCCTTCATTTGTCACGTGATATTTTCCATAAGCATCTTTTTCCAGCATATCCACAAGCAGTCTGGCAAGATCATAAGTATACGTCGGAGTTCCTACCTGATCATCCACAACTGTCAGAGTATCATGTGTCTCTCCCAAATTCAGCATGATCTTGATAAAATTCTTTCCATTCACACCAAAGACCCACGCGATACGAACAATATAATATTTGTCCAAGAGACGTTCCACAGCCTGTTCTCCCTCATATTTGGTCTGTCCGTAAATATTCAGTGGCTGTGTTACTTTATCATCCGGCTCCCACGGACGTGTTCCTTCTCCCTCGAACACGTAATCTGTACTGATATAGATCATCGGGATATCAAGTGCCTTACATACTTTTGCAATATTCTCAGTACCTTCAGTATTGACTTTTCTGCACATTTCTTCATTGTCTTCCGCTGCATCTACTGCCGTCCATGCTGCACAGTGAACAACGCTGTCTACCTTTGCCTCACGAATGACAGAATCTACTGCTGCTGCATCTGTGATGTCCATCTCTTCAACATCTACACCAACACCTTCATATCCTCTCTTTGCAAGCTCGTTCATGACATCATGTCCAAGCTGACCTTTTACTCCTGTTACTAACGCTCTCATAGATTGTCCTCCTTCGCAGTCTGTCTATTTTCTGTTCTTTTCCTTATAAGATACATCATTCAATGCATACTGTCCAGCATTAACTGTGTTTTCTCCCTCTTGCATCTAGCCATATACCAACTTCTCGAATTCCTCCTGCAGCCGTCGGAATCAACAAAATAAAGTATGTCCAAATATACTGTGATTTTGCTTCCCACAATATATGAAAGAAAAATCCACCAAGAACTGTTGTCAATAATAATAATTCTCCTAATTCCATCTGCTTCCTTCTCTTCCATATTCCAATTCCTGCCATACTCAAAATCAAAAAGTGAATCACATCAAACCATTTATAAAGAATTTTTCCTGTTCTTCCATAATAAAAAGAGGCTGCAATTTTTGAAATCCCATCTGGATGCTGATCCGGCTGATGATTGCTAATCCACAATGCCTCAAAACTCGGTTCATTCCATTGTGAAACAATCTTGTGATAATAAAACTCAACTGCTACTTTTTTATTTTCACTAAATCCTTTCAGAGATTCTTGAATATGGTTTAATGCTACTTCTCCCTCTGTTTTCCCTGTTTCACTCGCCTCATTCATCATATCGATCAAAGACACGTCATACCAGCCTTCTGCAAGAGGACCTTTTTGCATTCCCATTGCGATCCAGAGCAATTTGGATGCTCCTTTCTCCAACTCTATCCCTGAACGTGCGGAATAATATTTTTCCAATCCTGCCTGTGCTCCAAAGCTTAGACTGAACATTAACACAATACAGAGTAAATTCCATCCTTTTTTTGATTTCATGCAGTCTACGAACAGTACTGCTACCATAGCAATCATTGCCACCTGATAATTGCTTTTCACTAATACCGCCAGTACAGCGCATACTACAAACGCCACTGCATATCTGAGTTTTCGATTTTCAAAATGTTCCAAAAGGAATACAAACCCAAGAAGAGAAAGTGCCAGCCCTATCAGATTTCCATATACAAATGTTGTATAAAAAATCGGAACACAAAACATAAACAACATAACCACTGTAATTCGCTCTGCCGTCTCTGTTTTGAAAATTTTTTTTGACAACTTCAACAAACATCCATATACAACACACAATGTCAATACGTTTAACATCTGATAAACCAGATAATTTCCTGCTCCAAAAAGCCGATATATCTGTTCCAACAGCCAGATAATCCCCAACTGATGTACATACTGATATACATATCCGCCTTTCTGGAGCATCGAATAATCATTATTCAAAAACTGCACTGCGGCGTTGGAAACCATCATATCATCTGCAACCGGAACCGGACGAGTCAGAAAAATCCATCCAAGTGATAATACCAGCACACTTATGATCAAAAAAATTTTCATACTGATAAGTGAAATGCGTTCTAAATATTTCGTTCGATATAGTAAAAATATAATAAAAACACATACTGCCAAGGTAATTATAAAAATATCACTTTTATAATGAATAACTTCCGGAAGATATTGATTGCTCTCATCCCATTCAAAAACACTGGTAAACAGAAAACTTACAACCGCAAGAAAGCTGACCAGAATCAGTGAAAACCAAACTACAATATTTCGGAATACGCTATCGATTATTTTTCTCATGTGTGCCTCCTATATACTCATACACGAATAGTAATTGATAATCGTGCCTGAAACACCACATACTGCCGTAATCCCCATAAGAAGGCAGGTTGCGTTTTTATTTTTGAAATCCCACTCTCTCAGCATAAACACAGTACAGAAAAGAAAAGCAAAATTCATGATCCATCCGGTTCTGTATCCAGACGCCCATACTGTCGGCGAAAATCCCATAACAGCCTTTGTTGCCAGTCCCATAACAAATGTTCCGATCAGAATCCACGTTGTCCATGTATTTTTTCCAAACAAATAAAACAAAATCAGAATCAAGCAACACACGCCAATAATACTTCCTACTACAATATATGTTTTGTAATTATAAACTCTGTCTCCAACAAAAATTCCCATCTCCTGTACTAAGCTAAAAGGTAATCTCTCATCACCACGATATCCATGCATTTTACTAAGTGATAACAGAAAAAATGCCGGAATCGCACCTAACACACGATACTGCCATTTTTCATATTTCTGCCAGATTAAAACCATCAGTGTAAACAGCATCATAAAAAAGAATACATTATCCTGCAGGAAAATCTCCTTGATCACCGCACTGATCCCTAAATCCACTTTATTGAACAGTGACATATCTGCAAACACTGGAAACCATGCTTCAATTTCTTTCTCTTTCCGTATGACATTTCCAGGGCTCAGTATAATATAGATTAAAGACAGCACACTCAATCCGGTCTGTATGGCTGCGTATTTATAGATTTTTTTAGTACTAAACCAGCAATAGAGATCAAATATCACATATGCCATCAATATAACGACTGACATCTGTTCTGCGTTTGCTCCGATCAGCAGACAGGCACTGTAAAAAATCATTTCAAAGCCATTGATTTTTTCATGCTCTAAAAATTTCTTCAACGGATACAGCCCCATAATTCCAAAACTGAGCGGCCACATATAGTTTACAGTCGTTGCAATCCAACCTGCAGAATTCAAGATCGTATACGTAATAGTCACTACGAGCATACTGGTGATTGTATTAATATAAATACTGTCTTCTGTCTTTTGAATTGCCATTTTGGATAAAAATATTGCCACACAGGTGATCAGAGCGGAATCCACGATTCTCCAGAAATATAACGGCGCTCTTACTGTAATCATAAGAAGCAATTCTATCGCTGTACGGGAGGACCATTCCATATAACGCTGATGAAGCCATGTCAGAAATGAAAATCCCTCTGAACAGGCAACCTCTTTAAACCAGAGATCATCTCCAAAATCAGGGACAATTCCTTTATGTATCCATAATTCGACTAAAAACAGAACGACAAACGGTACATAGACCGCACTTTTCTTTTTCCACGCCTTTTGCATTATTTTTCTCCTTTTTGTTTTTCGCCTATGAATTATATCACACTTACTATTTTTACTCAATATTCCAGACTTTTCCTGTTTTTGCGAAAAAATGGGGCATTGCATGACATTTCGCAATACCCCACACTTTCTTTTTTAGATCCTTAAACTAAAATCAGTTTTATCCAGAGTCAGATTCGGACTATAATACGGATCCCCTTCATTCAGAATTTCCTTCCATCTGTACTGGAATGTCCGGATTTCTCCCTGAAATCGAAGTACTTTTTCTTCTGTATCTTCCAATCCTCTGGATTTTGATTCATAATGATGCAATTCTGCATATGGATTATAAACAACTAAATATCCTGCTTCTCTGACTTTCAGGCAAAAATCCACATCATTGAATGCTACTGCCAGCTTTTCCTCAAATCCATTGACTTTCTCAAATACTTTTCGTTTCGTCATCAAACAGGCTGCTGTAACTGCACTGTAATCCTGAGCTGTTACAATTCTTCCAAAATATCCCAGAGAATCTTTTGGTTCTCCGACAAATGTATGTCCGGCAACTCCGCCAAGTCCTATGATCACACCTACATGCTGAATGGTATCGTCCTCATAATATAATCTTGCTCCGACAATTCCCACATCATCACGCATGCAATATCCAAGCAGTTCTTCAATACAGTCTGGATTGATGATTTCTGTATCATTATTTAAAAACAGAAGATATTCGCCTTTGGCAAATCCTACTCCGTAATTATTAATCGCAGAATAGTTAAATTCCCGCTCCCAGAATACCACTTTTACTTTTGGATTTTCTGCCTGAAGTTTTTCATAATATGCAAAGGTTTCTTTCTTTTGGCTGTTGTTCTCGATTACAATATATTCAATGTTTTTATAAGTTCCTTTTTCTTCAATTGAACGGATACACTTATCCAGATCTTCTGTGTGGTCTTTGTTTGGAATGATCACAGATACCAGAGGCTGCTCTTTTAGACGATACTTACTTCTGTAAATTCCGTTTAACTGTTCCGCTGAAACTTCGGCGTCAATTCCACATCTGTCATAATGCGCCTGAATCGCACGGATTCCTGCTTCAAAAGCATATCTCTTGCTTTCCGGATTCTCCGCTGTTGAATCCTTATGCGCACGCCAGTGATACAAAATCTTCGGAATATGCCGGATATTCACTGCCTGCTCTGCACACCGCAATACAAAATCATAATCCTGCGCACCGTCATACTCATGATTTAACAGACCAACTTTTTCAAAAAGACTTCTCTTTACCACAAACAAGTGGCAGATGTAATTTACACTTCTGAGAAGGTCTATGTTAAAATCTGTCTTAAAATGCGGCTGGAAATGTTCTTTTCCATCCATAGAAATTTTATCTTCATCTGTATAAATCGCCTCAATTGTCTGATCCTGATTCAACAAACGAACACACTCATAAAAAGCATCCGGAGCAAGCAAATCATCATGATCTCCGAACGCAATATAATCCCCTGTGCAGATTTTCAATGCTTCATTTGTGTTGTCTGATATATGAAGCTGGTTTTCATTGTGAACAACCTTAATTCTTGCATCTTTAGCTGCATACTGGCACAATTTTTCTTTGATCGGAGAATCTTTTCCGCTTCCATCTGACATACACAATTCCCAGTTTCCATAAGTCTGCTTCTTAATAGAATCTATCATTTCATCCAGATATTTTTCTGGTGTTTTATACAATGGAACTACGATTGAAATTTTAGGTTCATACGTAAAATGCTGTTTTCTTTGTTCCGCAAGCATTTTCTCAGTTGGGAAATGCGTCTTCATCCAGTTTTTATAAGAAACTTCGTCCTTATGTGTAAGCTTTGTGTAAAACCGGTCAATTGTCCGTTTTATTCCGAACTGCTGATAGTACACATATGCTTTGAATCCACTTTTTTTCAATTTCTGGATTCCTTTTTTTATTTTAGACGGTTTTAAAATCAATTCTGATCTGGCAGTCTGCTTTCCTGATTTCATTACAATTTTAATCTTTTTAGGAACTGAGCCACTGCACTCTGCTGTAAAACCGTGTACTTCTTTCTCTGTACATTCTGGATAGTGACGCATTACATCATTTCTTCTTTTATACTTTATCACGTTATCCAACTTACGGTCTTCACTGTCATATAACGTAATTTTCACTTCCTCTGTACTTACAAACCAGCCTGTTACACGGAATACTTGATTCCCTACCGTACCACCATCAATACAGTGTTCTATTTTATTCTCCAACTTTTCCAGATGTGAAATTTTTATCCTCAGACTTTCTCTCATCTGATTCTGACACTGATTAACCAACGTCAGATATTTTTTATTTCGCCAGTCTTTTGGCAATTTTACCCAGAGATACATTCTATTCTTAATTTCTGCTTTTCCATCCGCACATTGATGAGCATCTACTACATCTGTATGCTGCTCTGTTTTATAAACCAGCTTTTCATCATCAATACTTGCTACGAGTTGATTCTCCCCCATCTCATTCTCCGCGAACCAGCCCTGTATCAGCAGAGTATTTCTATCTTTTACATGAAATCTATATGCTGTCACATAAAATTCGTTTTTCATCCTGTTCTCCTACTTGAATAACTTGTATAATAATTTCATAAAGATCACAATAAAAGCAACAAAACCAAGAAGTACCACAAACGTCTCCACATCAAATCGATGGCTGATATATCTGGCCGCAAGCGCTCCCTGCGTCTCATTGTTTTTAATGCTCAGAACTTGTGCTCCCTCTTCTTTTTGAGGCACTACATAAAAGCTTACGCCATTTGCAGCATCTGCCCCTGTCTCTGTAATCTCAAACAGATATTCTTTTCCTTTTGCAGACTCAACCGTTTCTATATCGAACCGATTGAATTTATTATTTTTAATTTCGCTTGCTTTCGTACTTCCTGATGCGACTTTCTTATTTGTCTTAGCATCCCGAAGAATATACTGTACTTCTACATCTTCTACATTCCCAGTTACAGAGCACTTAATATTTAGCCCATCCAGAATATCTTCTTCACTTACAAACTCCTGACTTATCGTTTCTCCTTCCAGAAGCACTCCTGTACTGATAAATGCTGACGTATCTGCATTTCTGTCATATAAATATGAGTTTTTATCAATATGCGCATACAGAAAAGCCAAAACTACAATAATCAGAATTCCTATGCCTGTTTTTATATATTTTTTCATTTCAACAATTCCTCTTTACGCTTTTTCATATATGCTGCATATTTCCTGAGCATCTCCAAACATCTTCAACACCCCATGATCCAGCCATACTACCTTATTACAAATTTTTTTCACCTGTTCGATACTATGAGACACAAATAAAATTGTTGTTCCCTGATCTTTCATATTCTGGATTCTGGCTTCACACTTTTCCTGAAATCGAAAATCTCCAACAGACAGCACTTCATCCACGATCAGAATATCCGGAATCCCGATTGTTGCGATCGCAAATGCCAGGCGGGATACCATTCCGGAAGAAAAATTCTTGACGGGAACATCCATAAACTCACTTAATTCCGAAAACTCTACGATATCTTCATACTGTGCTTCCATCTGTGCACGATTATAGCCAAGCAGGGCTCCATTTAAAAACACATTTTCTCTGGCTGTCAGATCCATGTCAAATCCGGCTCCCAGTTCAATCAATGGTGCAATGTTTCCTCCGACTGTCACTTGTCCTTTTGTCGGCTTTAGCACTCCTGCAATAGTTTTCAGCATCGTACTTTTTCCACTTCCATTTAGACCAATAAGTCCTAAAGAGTCTCCTTGCTTAACCTCAAAAGAAACATCCTTTAGCGCCCAGAATTCGTCATAAGAAACCTGCTTTTTCAAGCTCTTTATCACATATTCCTTAAAACTGTCAAACTTCTCGGAAGACAAACTGAATCTCATCGAGACATGTTCGACACTGATAATTGTTTCATGTTCCATACACTTCTCCTAAATATTCAGTATAAACTCATCCTGATTTTTATAAAATACATACGTTCCCAATATAAGCGCAACTGCCACTTCCACAACTCCCAGTACAACTGCTGAAAATGTTGGTAAAGTATTATAAAACATCACATCCCGGAACATCTGTACCATATTCGTCAGAGGATTGATATTTACAACTGTGCGGACTGACTCGGGCAGAATTGACATTGGATAAATAACCGGTGTCAAATACAATAGACCTGTTGTAAATACGGAATATAAATGCATAATATCCCTAAATTTAACAGTCAAAGCTGCGAGCAGCATCCCCACACCCAATGAAAACAAAATAATCATCGCCAACGGGATCACACTGAAGATTACTGTCCAATGCAATTCTGCACGCATTGCCACCATGACCAAAATCAATGCTACCAAAGATGCCATCAGATTGATAAAACTAGAGAACACTCTGGCAATCACAAACAAATATTTAGGTACATATACCTTTTTGATCAGTGCTGCGCTTCCTATGATCGAAGTCATGGAACTTGTCGTCGCATCATTAAAAAAGTTAAAAATTAACTGACCGCTCAAAATGTACAGCGGGAAATATTCAATATCAAATTTAAAAATACTGGAAAACACCACTGACAGAATAATCATCATAAACAGCGGATTCAACAGTGTCCACAGCACGCCCAATACAGACCGCCGATACTTAATCTTGATATCTCTCGCCACAAGTTCTGCTAAAAGCGGCTGAAATTTTTTAAAATTCTGAATATAACTTGACACAATCTTCCTCCGGCTTCTATTTATTCAATTCTTTGATTCCGCCCCATTTCTGATCCTTTTCAGAAATCGTCAGTTCCATACCTTCCGGAATTGGCCACTCAATCCCAATATCCGGATCATTCCATGCCAGACCGCCCTCATCATTTGGATGATAGAAATCTGTACATTTATAAGCAAATTCTGTTGAGTCTGACAGTACAACAAATCCGTGTGCAAAATCTTTTGGAATAAAGAACTGTTTTTTATTCTCTGCCGATAACAGTACCCCATACCACTGTCCATATGTCTTTGAGTCTTTTCTCAAATCTACTGCAACGTCAAAGACTTCTCCGCTTACCACGCGAACAAGCTTGTCCTGCGGATAATTGATCTGGAAATGGAGCCCACGGAGTACTCCCTTTTTCGAGCTGGATTGATTGTCCTGAACAAATTCCATATCAATTCCGGCTTCTTTATAGTCATTGTAATTATAAGTCTCCATAAAGTATCCTCTCTCGTCCCCAAATACAGCTGGAGTAATTACTTTTAACCCTTCAATTTCGCAAGTTTCTACTTTAATTTTTCCCATGATTAAAATTCTCCTCTATTTCTGATCAATATATTTTCCGTCCAGAACATCTTTTAAATATCGTCCATACTGGTTTTTCTGATAAAGTTCACATGCTTTGCCAAGTTTTTCTTTATCGATCCAGCCATTATTGTATGCAATCTCTTCCAGACATGCAATTTTACGATTCTGATGTGTCTCAACTGTTTTTACGAAATTTGTCGCATCAACCAGTGATTCATGTGTTCCTGTATCCAGCCATGTAAATCCCTGCCCAAGCAGTGCCACATCCAGATTTCCTTTTTCCAGATAAATTCTGTTCAGATCCGTGATCTCCAGTTCTCCTCTGGCACTTGGTTCGATCTGTTTGGCATATTCTACCACATGATTGTCATAGAAATACAATCCAGTCACTGCATAATTAGATTTTGGATGCTCTGGTTTTTCTTCCAGTGAAACTGCCTTTCCATCCTGATCGAATTCAACCACACCAAAACGCTCCGGATCGTCCACATAATATCCGAATACTGTCGCTCCATCTTCTTTTGCCGCAGCGACTTTGAGTCGTTTGCTCAGTCCATGCCCGTGGAAAATATTATCTCCCAGGATCATCGCACAGCTTTCCCCGTTAATAAACTCTTCCCCGAGTAAGAATGCCTGCGCCAATCCGTCCGGTGATGGCTGCACCTTATAACTGAGCTGGATTCCAAACTGGCTTCCATCTCCTAAAAGTTCTTCAAATCTCGGTGTGTCATCCGGAGTTGAAATAATCAGGATCTCACGAATTCCTGCTTCCATTAGAATACTGAGAGGATAATAAATCATCGGCTTGTCATAAATTGGAAGTAACTGTTTACTTGTTACCTGTGTCAACGGGTAAAGTCTTGTTCCTGATCCACCTGCTAAAATAATACCTTTCATCTTTCAATCTTCCTCCTGTTCGTAGATTCAACCTCATAACGCAAACCAGCAGTATCCTAGGATACTGCCTGTTTGAACGCATTATTTATACATTTCTTCGTAATATTTCTGATAGTCACCGCTTGTAACATTCTTCATCCATTCCTCATTCTCAAAGAACCATTTGATCGTCAAGCGAATACCGTCTTCAAACATTGTTTCCGGATACCAGCCCACTTCTTCTTTGATCTTATCCGGCGCAATAGCATAACGTCTGTCATGTCCTTTTCTATCTTCCACATATGTGATCAGCTTTTCACTGACAAGTTCTTTTCTTGGATCTCCCTCTGGCAACATCTCCTGTAATGTATCCAGAATAATGTGGATAATCTGAATATTCTGTTTTTCATTATGACCGCCAATATTATACGTCTCAAAAAGTCTTCCTTTTTCCTGAACCATGTCAATTCCTTTTGCATGGTCTTCTACATACAGCCAGTCTCTGACATTCTTTCCGTCTCCGTATACCGGAAGATTCTTGCCCTGCAGAGCATTGTTAATGATCAGCGGAATCAACTTCTCAGGGAACTGATACGGTCCATAGTTATTGCTGCAGTTTGTGATATTTGCCGGAAATTTATACGTATCCATATAAGATTTTACCAGCATATCAGATGATGCTTTACTTGCAGAATATGGACTGTGCGGATCGTACGGAGTTGTCTCATAAAAATATTCTCCCTCTTCTTCCAGTGATCCATACACCTCGTCTGTAGAAACATGAAGGAATTTCTTGCCCTCCTTAAATGTTCCGTCAGGAAGCTCCCATGCCGCTTTTGCCGCATTGAGCATCACAAGTGTCCCGAGTACATTTGTCTTTACAAATACATCCGGATTTTTAATGCTTCGATCAACATGACTCTCTGCAGCAAAATGTACTACTCTGTCAATCTCGTTCTCTTCAAAAATCTTGTTGATCGCATCTGCATCACAGATATCTGCCTTTACAAATGTGTAATTTTCTCTGTCTTCTATATCTTTCAGGTTCTCAAGATTTCCTGCATATGTCAGCTTATCTACATTGATGATGCGGATTTCGTTGTCATACTTTTTAAACATGTAATGAATATAGTTTGATCCAATAAACCCGGCTCCACCGGTTACTAAATATGTTCTCATAATTTTAACCTCCAATATATTCTTTAGAATTATAACATTTCTTTAACATCTATGCAACAATTTTAATTGCATCACTCCGAATAACTCTTAATACGATTTTAAAATAAAAAAGACCCCTTACATTCCATTCATCGAAACATAATGGGTTCTTTCCTCAAATTCTGTTTATTTGTTTTTTAATACATCCATCATATTTACAATCTGGTATCCATAATTTTTGCTGCTTGCCCATCCTGTTCCACTTGGATTTTCTTTAATTCCCAGCCATTCCACATAAGGTGCTGAATTGCGGGTAACATATTTAAATCTTGGATCTACACATGCATTTTTTAAAGCTTCAGAAGAAGCATAGGCCTTCAGATGCTGGATCTGTGCCCGAATTCCGGTTCTAACGTCCGGAAAACTTGCTGCCTGCCCCTGTGAATTGCCATCCAATGCTCCCAGTCCCGCAAAATTGAATTGTTCAATCTTTACTATACCACCAAATTTCAACCATGCACTTTCTTTCATGGCCTGCGCAAACGCAACTTCAGCTTTTACTCCTTCTGCTGTCGCCTCGTCATAATATATCTGGCAAAAATCTCTCAACGTAGGAGCTCCACCTTTTCCAAGTGCTTCCGCAGGATACTGATTTCCAGTACTTTCATAATAACGCATCATCTGTTCCACTGTAGTAGTACTCTCCCCCATAATCGGAGTTAAATTTTCAGTATTCTGTTCTGATGAATTACCAGAAACCTCATATGTTGTTCCAGCTACAAATGCATAGATACTTGTTTCTGTTAAGATATATACATGGATATTATATGTACCTTTATTATTCTGGTGTCTGGACAGTTCCACTTCTGCTTTATATGTTCCATCACCTTGTTTTTCAGCGGAATACCAGACAATATCACTTTGATCTTCTTTGCTCCAAACCGGAATCTGCACTTCCTGCACTCCGGATTTAGAAGATACATTCTTTACAACAACATCAAAGGTTCCTTTTGCAGCATTATAGTTTTTTACTTCTATTGTTCCTTTCGGTTTTGAAACTTCAAATGTGTCTGCAACAAGAAACTTCTGTACTCCATCAATCATTCCATATACATGAACATTATAGCTGCCAGCAGTTTTATGATTACTAATCTCAATTTCTGTACTCCATGCATCTGCATTTTTCTGTGTTCCCTGATACCAGATCAAATCATCCTGTCCGTTTGTATCACTCCACACTGCAAACTGCACACTACTGACTTTCCCAAGCGCATTTGCATTTTCTATCGTGGCAGTGTATTTCTTTTCTTTCCCATCTGCATTCGATATACTTACTTTGGGCTCCATTTTGCTTACATCTTTGCTTGTACCGTCCACAAACTGCATGATACCGTTTTTGGCAGTTACATATGCATGGATATTATATATTGTATTCTGATTGTGATTCTTTGTCTTCACAATCACTTTATAGCTGCCATCACTCTGTTTATCTGCCTGATACCACACAATATCACTCTGATTTGACTCGCTCCAAATTGGAATATATACTGCATTGACGCCTGATTTTGAAGTTACATTTTTCAAGATTACTTCAAAACTTCCTTTTGACTCGCTGTAATTTTTCACTTCCAGAGTTCCTGTCGGAGAACTCACTTTAAAAGTAGTATTTCCAATTAACGTCTGCTTTTTCCCAACTGTGCTGTATACATGGACATTATAAACACCTGCTGTCTTATGATTTACAATCGAAATTTCTGTACTCCATGTAGATGATTTCTTCTTTGCATCATACCAAATCAAATCGTCCTGTCCATTTACGTCACTCCACACCGCAAACCTTACCTGATCTGCGTTTCTGACATTCTTTGCTGTCAATTCATACTGGCTTTCTTTTCCGGTCTCATCTTTTGCTGTAATCTCAACTGCAGAAGCTTCTACCTTCTGCGTAGTAGAAGCAACCATCGTCTGACTTCCGTCATTGCCCAGAATATATATGTGAATATTATATGTACCAGTATTATTTTTGTGGTTTGCAATGTCTACTCCTACTTTATATGTTCCATCAGACTGTTTCTCTGCTCTGTACCAAACAATATCACTCTGATCCCTAAGACTCCAAACCGGAACCTGTACTTCTTTGACCCCTGCCGGTGCCACTATATTTTCGACAACTACATCAAAAGTTCCATTTTCAGCACTATAATTCTTAATTGTAACATCTGCACTTGGTCCCACCACTTTAAATGTAGAATTTCCAATAAATACCTGTTTGCCATTAGTGAGACTTGCATAGGCATGCACCTGATAGATATCTCCTATCTGATATCCTGATATACTTACATCCGCTTCCCATGCTCCACTTGACGTTTTCTGAGCTGTAATCCATCTGATATCACTTTGATCACCTTTACTCCAAACCGGAAACTGTACACCGCTTACTTCATCTGGCATGTCTGCAAAACTCAGTTTCACACGGTATAAGTCTTGTCTTTCATCAACTGCAGAAACCTTCAGTTTTGCAGATGTATCTTTTGAAACACGAAATGTCGTATTACACAAGATTTTCGTAGATGATGAATTGTATACATGCACATTATATGTCCCTGCTGATTTTTTGTGGTTTTTGATATCAAAATTTACTGTCCCACTGTTTCCGGATACAGAATACCACTTCAAATCATCCTGTCCATTGTCATCACTCCATACTGCAATTTGTGCTCCGGCACCAACTCCACTCACCTCAATCTGTGCAGTTCCATTAAAATCATTTTTATTTTTAATCTGCACAGTTGCCTGCTCGTTTCCGTTATCACCTTTGCTGAACCCGTAAGTTGCTGCAATTCCTGCTGCATCCGCTTCTCCCAGTTTTTTCAGAAAATTCTCATCTTTCAATTTCGCGGCATCAGATGCACTGTCTAAGAATGCGTGTTCTACGATCACCCCTGTCATTCCATATTGTTTAGAAAGATAGTTTGTCGTAAAATAGTCATCTTTATTTCCATTCGAATCTGTCTCACCCGTGGTACCGTCTTTAATTTTTGCACCACGATTTGTTAATCCAAGTGCTGACAACTCACTCAGAATCTTGTTTGCCAGATTCTGTCCTTCCTGATGGATTCCTTCATTGTAGCTCTTGTTTGGATAGTAAACCTCGGCTCCCGTTCCCCCTCCTGTATTGAAATGAATATCTACAAATACGGTCGCTCCGAGTGCTGCTGCATCTTTGATTCTCTGATTCAGGCAATAGCTTGTACTCTGTCCCGGATATTTACAGGAAATAGAATCTCTGTCCATATACACTGTAACTCCCTGATACTGCTCCAATGCCTGTTTGCAATACTGTGCAACTTTAAAAGTAAGCTCTTCTTCTTTTAGTCCATTGCCGCTGGCTCCTGTATGTGTCGCATCATGTCCGGCGCAGATCACCACCGTTTTATTGGCTCTCGCTTCTCTTGCAAGCGGTGATACAGGATCTGCCTCTTCCAGCACTCCTGCCACAGTTTCCTCAATGTTCTCTGTATCTGAAGAAGCCTCGATCACATTTCCGTCTTCACTAAGTGAATATACTGCCACATCCGGCACTGCTTCCTCTGAAGAATTCTCCTCTTCCGGTTGTACTGTAACTGTATAACCCGCATCAATTTCTTCATCCAGCAGATTTACCGTAGAACTTACTCCCGAGCTCTGATATGTGAGGCTATCCAGCTGATACACATCTTCTGCTGATCCTTCCGGATAATCCTGTGTGAACAAAACTGTATTGTTCACAATTGCTGACGCCGGCATTTCAAACTGTTCACCTGTAACAACAGAACTATAATGTAGAACTGCAGATTCCAGCACCAGGTTCTCATCCGAAAATCCAACTGCTATATTCTGTGTCTGTGGCATATTAACCACTGATTCATCCACATACACATACTCCAGAATTCCTTCCGAAGTCTGCTGTGTTGCCTCCTGCTGTGTGTCTGTTTCATCTAAAGTCTGCGGTTGCTCCTGTGATTGTATATCTGCTTCTCCTGCAACAGAATCCATCTCCCCAGCTGCCGCCACATTCATTCCAGCTGTAGTAAACACCATCATAAACACCAGTAACAGCGCAAGTACTTTCTGTACTTTTTTCATTCTTTTGTTTTAACCCCTTTCTCTTTTGCGTAATATCTATATATAAAAGCCTATGGCTGAATATTTGTCTCTTTGCAAATAAAAATTGGTCTTTTTTTCAATTCCATATATGCTTTTGCAAAATACTCCCCTAAAATACCGATACAAAACAGTTGAATTCCACCTATGAATAGCATAATACATACCATAGACGGCCATCCAGAGGTCGGATCTCCAAAAATCAGTGTTTTTGCAACAATTACGATGATCAATATAAACGCAAGTACACAGAATACAATTCCCATGATTGCTGAAATCAGCAACGGTACTGTAGAAAAAGCAACAATCCCTTCGATTGCATACACAAACAATTTCCAGAAAGACCACTTTGTCTCACCTGCAACTCTCTCGACGTTTTCATATTCCATCCATTTTGTTTTATATCCAACCCAACCATACAGACCTTTTGAAAATCTATTGTATTCTTCCAGCTCCAGAAGACTGTTTACAAACTGACGCGTCATCAATCGATAATCTCTGGCTCCATCTACAATTTCCGTATCTGAAATTTTCTTGATCAAATGATAAAATCTCCTTGCAAAAAATGACCGGATCTTTGGCTCACCTTTTCTTGTCACTCGTCTTGTCGCCACCGAATCATATCCTTCTTCTTTGATATAATGCATCATCTCCGGCAATAACCTCGGTGGATCCTGCAGATCAGCATCCATAATCGTGACATAGTCCCCAGAAGCATAACTTAATCCTGCATACATTGCTGCTTCTTTCCCAAAATTTCTGGAAAATGATACATACTTTATACATTCGTCTTTTTTTGCCAGTTCTTTTGCAACTTCAAGAGTTCTGTCCTTTGACCCATCATCTACAAAAAGAACTTCAAACTGGAATTCTTTCATAATCTCCATTACTTTTTTTATTTCATTATAAAACAAAGGAATACTTTCTTCTTCGTTATAGCATGAAACAACTACACTTATTTTTTCCATCGCTTTTCCTCTTCATATTTTCTTAACTTCACTATAGCACATTTATTAAGATGCTTCAATTTTTCATTTTTACTTCATATCCATGACTGAATCATCAATATTTTCTTTTCCTGCTATCTGTTCATAAAAAATAGAACGTTTTCTAATTTCCTTATTCAGGGTATCCATTCCCACTTTTTCTGCAAGAGCCGGCTCTGCTGAAAACAAATTTGTTCCGAGTCCCAGGCGATCCCCTTCAATCTGTGCTCCCAATGCCGCAATTGTCGTTGGAAACATATCCATTGTTGTCGCCATTCTGTTTTTCTGATTGACCGGAACAATTGGAGCATTGATGATCGTATTATATACACCTCGCGTATAATCTTCCGGCACATCCTGACAAAAATCACTGTCCATCGTCAAATGATCTCCTACAATCACAATCGTGGTATTCTCATAAAATGGCTGTGCTTTCAACCAGTTCACAAAATCCACGACCTGTCTGCTAGCGCAGGACATCACGTTTGCATACTGATTGCCCGGATGTTCATCCTGGCACAGATCACAAACATATCCATCTTCAAAATGGGTGTCAACAGTCAGCATCGTAAAGTTAAATGGTTGTCCGCTGTTAGCCAGATTTGTTACTTCCCGCCTTGCAAAATCGTACAATTTATGATCCTCATATCCCCACCACACTCGATAATCCGGAGGTATGAGACCGTTTTGCTGAGCGTAGAGCAAATCTTTCACTTCATAATTTCCATGTCCCTCAAAATACTGTTTTCTTCCGGCAAACTCCCCTTCTGAGCCAAACATAACAACCTGTTTGTAGCCTTGTACCGCTAACATATCACCCAGAACAGTTGCTCCCGGAAGCACTTGCACATCTTCCTGTATATTCTCCGCGCGTAGCTTTACCTTCAGCGGCAACCCGGATGTCTGCGCCACCATAGCTCCCATTGTCCACGTGGCACCATCAGAAGGAATCAGACCGCCCAGCATATCGCCCGTCGAAAAATTAACGTTTTCCATTGCCAGCTGCGTCATCTCCGGAATATCATTTTCTGCAAAAGCGCCGCCTACATCTGTTGAAGCGTACGTGGATTCCATGGACTCCATAAAAATGTACACCAGATTTCTCTTCTGCTCGGGAAATGTAACCGGAACCAACGCCGGATCCATATAATTCTCCTGCAAAAACATCGAGATCGTATCCTGATTTTCCAGATATTCTCCAACATCCAGTTCATTCCACACCATCTGTCCGGATGATACAATCAGTGCCATCGAACCTGCAACGGCTCCAATCTGTACCACCCATTTTGTAATCTTTGTTTTTCGCACCATTACGATTACCAATACCACAAAAAACACTGCCATCACTGCGGCCGGTATACAAGTCTCTACAAAATCCCAGAGTACCTCATGACTGGTGCCCTGGATTGGTGTCTTTAACTGAGCGACAAGCTCCTCCATAGACAGATTTGTCCATGTCGCCAGCATCCAGTTTGCCGCTTCATGAAGCAAGATTGCCAGAAATGAGAACAACACTGCTAACATACACAGCAGCACTTTCATCACAATCTGAATCACCTTTATCATGTTTCCCAAACGAACGATCCCGATATTCACTTTCAACTGTTCTTCCGTTATATCCGTCAGATTCTTCTGCTCTTTTTGCTCCCCTCTGTCTAACTCATTTTTCGGCCTCTTTCTGCGCTTTTTCTTCAACTCCTGCAATCTTATGTCCTCTCCTTAATTCCAACTTTTATACTGCCCACTTTTACGCGGCAAAAGGGAACGCAGCCTGATTTGCTGCGCCCCCTCTCTCTTATTTTTTATTTCAGAATAACTTTTTCGGATAAACGCCTGCATGAATCAAAGCCTGCAATTCCGAAACAACGGAATCCTTATCTTCTTTATAAGTCACACCAAACCATTTATCTTTTGATGTCAACACTTTTACTGCAAGCTTTTTCTCCGCCAAAAGATCACCAATGATCGTCGGCAGTAAATATTCTGCTTTCAAGTTATCTGCCGGGGTATTTGCTACAAATGCCTCAAATCCACTTTCCAGAATCTGGAAGAATTCTGGCGTAAGTCCCCACATATTCATGGAAACACTGGATTCAATATCAATTGAAATGTACTCTTCTCCCTTGTGAATGGCTGCTCCGCTCTCATATTTCTCAATATTGGACGTCTCCACGATATCTGCAAGATATCCGTTTTCATTTACTTTACAGACTCCGCGTGTTACCCCACCGTTATCACTCAGTGTATTTTTCAAAACAAAGCTGACCATACAGATCTCATCCTTTGATGTTGTCTCTCTTGTAAGGTACTCGTACGCTTCCACATATGCCTGCTTTCCATAGTAATCGTCTGCATTAATGACCAGAAACGGACTGTCTACAACATCCTTGCAGCAGAGAATTGCCTGTCCGGTTCCCCATGGCTTTGTGCGACCTGAAAAACGTTCCCGATACGCCTGCGGAATATCATCTACCTCCTGATATGCGTAAGCAACCTCTACAACCTTTTCAATCCGGTTTCCGATCACTTCTTTAAAATCTTTTTCCAGATCCTTTCTGATTACAAATACAACCTTATCAAATCCGGCTTCCATTGCATCATAAATGGAATAATCCATGATAATCTCTCCGTTTGGCCCCACAGGTTCCAACTGTTTGATTCCGCCGCCAAATCTGCTTCCAATCCCTGCCGCCATTACGACTAATGTTGCTTTGTTCATGTTTTTCTCCTTTGCTCTGTAACCTTTATTCTCCCAGTCCATCCTCAATGATCCTGATCATCTCTGCAAGAGCTGATGTCTCATCAGAGCCTTCACAGATCACTTCGATCTCATCTCCGCTTTTGATACATGCCCCAAGTACACTCAGTACACTTTTTGCATTGGCAGTGACCTCCTCATTTCGAGCCTGCTTTCTGACCGTGATCTTACTTGCAAACTGCATTGCTGTTTTGCAGAATAATCCTGCCGGACGTAAATGCAGTCCTGTAGGATTCTTGATTTTTGTCTTTCCACTGACCATTTTATGTCTCCTCCCTTATTTTTCCGATTTCTCCTGTGTACTGTCAGATTTCTTATCGGCTTTCTGATCTGTTTCATCTTCCTTTTCTGTCAGCTTTACTTTTATTGTAGGCTGTTTTTCCAATTCTACTCCGTCAGGCACTTCAATCGATACCGGAACCTCATACTCTCCTGTAGATTTACAGTCCTGCAGATCAATCGAAACTGCATTTGTAATATCCAGCTGATCAAGTGTTGTCTGTTCTCCGATAAACTTCAATTCGATCACTTCATCTGATTCAAACGTAAGCTCATATTTGTCTTTCAGATTATTAACCTGAATTCCTTCTACCGGGAATTCTATAATCCTGGAACCCTCCTTCTCAATCATAACAGTGATCAAAATCGTATTGGCATTCTCATCCACCAGTTTGATTCCCTCCGGAAGATACTGCGTGATATCCACTGTCTTTTCTACTTTTTTAGTAGCATCACTGACATCAATTTCCGATGTCGGAATTTCTATCTCCGATATCGTATCCAGCATCTCTTTTGTACCGCTGACTTGTATTGTCTGCGGCTCACAGGTCCATCCTGTGCAAATATAATTCTCTTTCAGATTCTCCGGCTGCTGATATGTAATCGGTACATCTTTTGTATTCAGCATCTGGATCTCTACCTGAATTCCCTTCTCCGTGTTCAGGTTATTGCTCAACTTGCTCTGATCCACAATATTGCCCTGACTGTCATAAAGTACCAGATTTCCCTGAACAGTTCCCGAATCTGCGCGTCCCGTCACATCCACTTTAACCACTGCTTTTTCAATGCTTTCTACAAGCGGTTCTGAGCCTTTGATCGTAATCTTTTCAGGATTTACAGTCATGTTGCCAATGATACATCCATTCTGCGGCGTTCCTGACACACTGACTGTCAGAGGAAATACCTTCTGTTTGACATCATTGATCTCCACTACCAGGTTATTCGGCGAAGCCTCAGCTTTACACTCACTGCTATATCGCTTTACAGAAACTTTGATCGGGATCAGACTGTTGATCTGCATTTCCTGCATGTCAGCAACCGCGCTGAAATCTGAAGATGTCAGTTTCTCCAGTATTTCACGCTTTGCCGTCACTTTTACACTTACATTCTCTGTCCCATCCAAAATCTGATACATTTTTCCTTTACTTTTTACAACCTGCTCATTTTTTACTTCCACCGGAATATTATCAAACGTCTGTGTGTCAACAGGATCATCAATGTTTATCACGATCAGCCACAGAAATACAGCGAAGAACAGGGCAATCACTTTCAAGCTCAGATTTTCCATGTATTTATGCTTTTTCATTCCTGCGCCATCCTTTCCATTTTTTTGCTTTCTTCTCTGCTGATCTGTACTGAATCCGATTCAGTCGTTCTGTAAGCCTCTCCTTTGACACTCCTCTCTCTAATTGTCCGCCCATTGCAACAGATACCTGACCTGTCTCTTCCGAAACTGCGATCACCAGCGCATCACAGACCTCACTCATTCCGAGCGCCGCTCTGTGTCTTGTTCCCAGTTCTTTGCTGATCTGCATATTATCTGAAAGAGGAAGGTAACACGTTGCTGAGGTAATCCGATTTCCCCGTATGATCACTGCTCCGTCATGAAGCGGTGTGTTATGCTCAAATATATTGACCAATACCTGTGAAGAGATCTTGCAATCCAGTTCAATTCCCGTCACCTCATACTCTGTCAGATGAATCGCCTGCTCTACAACGATCAACGCTCCTGTGCAGACACTGCCCATCTCAAAGCATGCGCGCACGATCCCGTCTCGGGTTTCATCGGAAAAGCGCTGATTTTCTTTGCTTTTATCAAAAAGAGTAACATTCGTAAGAAAATTCTTTTCGCCCAGCTTTTCAAGAGCTCTTCTAAGTTCCGGCTGGAACACGACAACTGCCGCTATTGCAAGTACGCTGATCGACTCCTTTGCCACAAATAAAATCGTATGCATCTTAAAGATCGCGGCAAGCAAAAAGAATGCCCCCAGCATGATCATCCCTTTTAAGAGCATCCACGCTTTTGTATTCTTGATCCACAGCATGATCTCATACACGATCACTGTAATGATCAATATCTCTATCACATCTGTCAGGTGTACCGTTGGAAAGTATAAACCATTTATGTAATTGTTTAAAAAAATTCTGATCCGGTCTTCCATCCAGTCACCTCCTCATCCTATTCTCCAGAACCAGGTTTCTTGGTCCACAAATCTCCAAGACTTTTTGTAAGACTCAAGTCATCCTCCGGCTCGTTCTGATTCTGTCTCAATTCTTCATTTAAACTTTGCGTCAGCAGAAGCTCATCTACATTTTTCTCCAGATCTGCTTCCTGGATCTGGCTCGTATCAATCGCCACCGTTTCCTGAACCATCGGCTCCGGCTTCAGATTTACTGCTGCTTTTGCTTCCTTTGGCTGTTCTTCATGAGGCTCTGTAATATGCTTCACCTGTTTTTCAGGTAATGTAACCCCTACTTTCGGCACCGCTTTTACATAGTAGTAATACTCATCGTCCTCAAACTGTAATGTCTCTGTTCTTGAATAATCCACAGAAAGGAAGAAAAATTCTGCTATCAGACCTGCTGCTACTGTCACCACAAGATCCAGTAAAATAAAACTTGCCTGGAAGGAAACATCCAATGTCATACAGCCTGACACCTGAAGCACTGCCGCCACGATTGCTCCCGCAACGGAAGCTGTCTTCCACGCATGACTGATGCCTCTTGTTCTCACCCCATATACTACCATCATCGCCAGGAGCAGAACAACTACCATCATCCACATCTCTTTGTTGGCCAGTATCTGTTTTGTAAATACCATGATTCCATCCAGAAGTTCTTTTACCCCTCCGCTCTGAAATGCCGATGCCGTCAGCTTTACTGTGTGGAGCATATAATAAACAATCGTCCCCAGCATCATCGAAACTGCAAATGAAGGCGCTCCGAGCAACCCAAATACAACCGGGATCACATATGGGACCTTCAGAGCAACTGCTACTGCCGCCACTACCACCAGCCATGATTTTTTAGGTGTAAATCTTACATAAAAAATATACATCACCAGAAAAATTACCAGACATAATCCCGCTACCGGCAAAGACAGTGCATACAGATGTACCAGAACAAGCAGGGCTGCTACAAGTGCCAGCATCCCGACCGGAAGAAAGGCCGTAACAGCAGCAAGACCAACTGTACAAACTGTAGAGGATAATGCTTTCATAAATCCTATATTGGAATTGATCAGTCCGAATACACATAATCCCAACACGAACTGCAGTATCTTTACAATATAAAAAGAATATCTGGCATAAATTTTTTCTATCTGATCCTTCCATACAAGTAATGTGCTCATATTATTTTTTCTCCTTCATGTTTATCTTTTCAAGACGGGACAGATCCCGATAATATTTTTTCACATGCTGCTTGGCAAGATTGTGTTTTCTCTTGTAGAACATCCTTGCACCGGTACAATAAAGAATCAAAAGAATCAGATAACCGCCTACTGCCGTTCCCATCAAGAGAAGAAGCTTTAGTATCGTAAGCTTTTCCAGAATCTGCTCCAACGTGCAGAATGCGATCAGTGCCGCTACGATTGCATAACCGATGGTAAACCAGATTGCCGTAGCCCACACATTCATACTCACATAATCCTTTTTATAATAACTGCTGATTTTCAGATCCTCTTCTGCTCCCTGCTTTTCATAAGAAGCCATCTTGATCATCAATCGTATTTTTCTTTTATCCAACATGTTTCCACCTCGATCCATTGCCTTTTAAACATCATTTTTAGTATATCATACTGTCAGAGTCCTTGTCCAATGCTTATGGTCAAAAAATATACTTTTTGTGCTCCTGCATTTTTCAACACCTTTGCCACTCTGTGTATGGTATTTCCGGTTGTATAAATATCATCGATGACCAGCACACATTTTTTCGGAATCCAGGATTTTGTGACACCAAATGCTCCTTTTAGATTTCGAATCCTGTCTCTGCTCCCAAGCACTTTCTGAGGTCGCGTTTTCTGAATTCTTTTTACTGCATCTTTGTTCACGGGAAGATCCAGCCTTTTCCCAAGTTCTTCCGCCAGAATTTGTGCCTGATTGTAACCTCTTATCCTCTGTCTGGATCTGTGAAGCGGAACTGGTATAATTTCTTCTATTTTCCATTGTTTCACAGCATCTCCTAATTCTGCAGCCATTTCCGCAGCAAAAATTTCTCCATAACATCTTCTGTTTTTGTATTTAAATCTGTAAATTCCCTGCGAAACCGGTGCTTTATGCACCCAGATACTCTTCCCGGCTTCAAAGGCATACTTCTTTTTTTGGCAATCACGGCAGTACTCCTGCTCTTCCTTTCTCAATGGCTTTCCGCATTTCATGCATCTTGGCTGACGGATATACACGATCTTTTCTTTACAGGAAGGACAGATTCCATACTTGTATACATTTTCGCAAAATGGACAAACTGAAGGGTACAACAGCTCTAAAACTCTTGTATACGCTCGTCCAAACTTGTGTATCGTTCCTGTTCGTTTTTGTTTTTTATCATTTCCTGAAATGTATCTTCACTCCCAACTATCGTTAAACATTTTTTTGCCCTTGTCACTGCTGTATACAATAAATTCCGATTATATAACAGCTTTGGTCCCGGAAGCAGCGGAATTACCACCGCCGGATATTCGCTTCCCTGGGATTTGTGAACCGTGATCGCATACGCCAGTTCCAGTTCATCCAACAGCTCAAACGGATATTCTACCTGTCGCTTCTCATCATACTCAACAGTCAGAGTTTCTTTATAGGAGCTGATCTCCCGGATGATTCCCATATCCCCATTGAAAATCCCCATTCCTTTATCTACCGTCACCCCATACTTTGTACAAACTTCCCACTCCAGCTGATAATTATTCTTGATCTGCATCACTTTATCACCGGTACGGAAAATCCTTCCGTTTACTTCCTTTTCTTCCTTCTTCGGATCCGGAGGATTTAAATATCTCTGCAAAATCACATTCAGACGCTCTACTCCAAGCAGACCTTTTCTTGTCGGTGTCATCACCTGAATATCAAACGGAGATGCATCCACATATTTCGGAAGTTTCTTCTGGATCAGTGTGATCACAACTCCTATGATCACATCCGCCTCCTGCCGCTTCAGGAAAAAGAAATCACGACTTTTGTTATTTATGATCACGCGCTCACCCGCATTAATCTTATGCGCATTCAGTACGATATCACTTTCTCCCGCCTGACGGAAAATCTTTGTCAGTGTAACCACATGAAATTTATTCGATGCAATCGTATCTTTTAATACACTTCCCGGTCCTACCGACGGCAGCTGATTGACATCCCCCACCAAAATCAATCTTGTTCCGGGCACAACTGCTGTAAGGAGTGCATGCATCAAGGTCAGATCTACCATGGACATTTCATCAATGATCAGCACATCTGTTTCCAGTGGATTGTCGCGATTTCTTAAAAATCCATTGACATTTCCTTCTTCTTCTGGATTTCCGCTGACTTCAAGCAGACGATGAATCGTCTGCGCTTCATAACCTGTCGCTTCTGTCATGCGCTTTGCTGCACGCCCTGTCGGCGCTGCCAGAAGAATACTCATCCCCTCGCTCTCAAAAAACTGAATCATGGTGTTGATTGTTGTTGTCTTTCCGGTTCCGGGTCCTCCTGTCAGGATCAAAAGTCCATGCTTGATCGATTCGATCACCGCCTGATGTTGCATTGGATCCAGTGAAATCTGTTCCAGCTCCTCCACTTTTCGCAGTCGTTTTTCCATCATATCTTCCGGCATCGCGCAGTCAATATCCAGATCATTCAGCATACGGGCAACATTCAGTTCCATATAATAAAAGCGAGACGGGTAGATACGGATCTCTCCTTCTATTTCTTTCATAACTGTCTTTCGTTCCATGCAAAGATCCATGATATATTTTTCAATTCCTTCAATCTCAACACCAAGAAGCCTGGAGGTCCTTACCTCTAAAACATTCTTCGGCAAATATACATGTCCTTCTGTCATGGACTGCTGAAGCACATAAAAAATCCCGCTTTGGATCCGGAAATCAGAGTCTGTATGTATTCCAATCTTTGCCGCAATCTCATCCGCAGTTTTAAACCCAACACCTTCGATATCATCCGCAAGTTTGTAAGGATTGGTTTCCAGGATCTCATACACTTTACTGCCATACTTCTGATAGATTTTTGCTGCCAGTGCTGTACTAATTCCAAAGTTCTGTAAATAAATCATCACTTTGCGCATTCCTTTTTTCTCATCCACCTGCAGCGCGATCTCCCTTGCTTTGCGTTCGCTGATTCCATTCACTTCTGCAAGCCGTTCCGGCTCTTCTTCTATAATACGAAAGGTGTCTGTTTTAAACTTCCTTACAATTCTTCCTGCCAGAGCTGCACCGACTCCTTTGATCGCACCGGAACCAAGATACCGCTCTATGGAGATCAGATCTTCCGGTTCCTTCATCTCGTAAGAACTGATTTTCAACTGGCTTCCGTAAATATTGTGATTCACATAATCTCCCTTAATTTCCAGGCGCTCTCCTTCGCTGATAAAATTCAGGGTTCCTACACAGGTTACTTCGCCCGCTTCACTTTCCAGCTGAAATACTGTATATCCATTTTCTTCATTGCGAAACACAATATGTTCCACGTATCCTGTTACAATCTCCACTTCTTCCTCCCATTTTATGTAGCCTCAACATTGTATACATGTATTCTTGCATATTTTTTCTGTTTAACAGTCCTACAATAGAAGACAGACTCCCCCGACATACAGAATCTTCATTCTGTTGCCGAAGCAGCCTGTCCCATCCTGATTTCTTCTCAGAAATCCTTCCTGCCACTCATAAATTCCACAAACTGTCCGGTTCCGATCGCTACTACTTTCATCGGATCTTCTGCCGTCATTGTATTGATACCTGTCTTTTCCTCTATCAGCTCTTCCAGACCTCGCAGCATTGCCCCACCGCCAGTCAGAACAATCCCCCGATCCAGAATGTCGGCAGACAGCTCCGGCGGAGTCTGTTCCAATACCGAAACAACCGCTTCCACAATCTTCCCTGATGTCTCGCGAAGTGCTTCTTCTGTCTCCGAGGAAGTCACTGTTACCGTCTTTGGAAGCCCTGTCACCAGATTCCTCCCTCTGACCTCCATACTCTCTTCCTCAATCAGAGGATATGTCGTGCCGACTTTGATCTTAATATCTTCAGCAGTCCGCTCCCCGATCAGAAGGTTATGCTTTTTCCGCATATACCGTACAATTGCTTCATCAAAATCATCCCCGGCAATTTTAATCGAGGTATGCACGACCGCGCCACCCAGCGAAATTACAGCAATATCTGCAGTTCCGCCTCCAATATCCACGATCATATTACCACATGGCTTTCCGATATCTATTCCTGCTCCGATTGCTGCTGCCACCGGCTCTTCAATGAGATGTACTTCTCTTGCTCCTGCCGCAAACGCAGCTTCTTCTACAGCTCTTTTTTCTACTTCTGTCACACCGCTCGGTACACAAATGCTGATTCTTGGCTTCTTAAACGTTCTTTTTCCGATTGCTTTTCTTACAAAGTACTGAATCATCTTTTCAGTTACTGTATAATCTGAGATCACACCCTGCCTGAGAGGACGTACTGCTACAATATTGCCCGGTGTTCTGCCTAACATCAGCCGTGCTTCCTCTCCGATCGCTCTTATTACATTCGTATCTCTGTCAAACGCTACTACAGATGGTTCTTTTAAAACAACCCCTTTTCCTTTCACGTATACAAGAACACTTGCGGTTCCCAAATCTATTCCGATATCTACAGCCATCTTTTCTCCTCCAGCCTTACAAATTCTTTTTCCCCTCTTTTGTATTTCTCAGTTCATTTATAATCTGTCTTCTCTTCGGCTTCAGATACTCGCATAGTTAAGTATAATAAAATTTATTTCACTTGGAAACCCCTTTTGCACATTTTTATTTTTTATTCAGAATTGCGGCAATATATTTGCCTGTATACGATTTCTCATTTGCTGCAATTTCTTCCGGTGTCCCGCTCGCTACGACTGTACCACCTTTATCTCCGCCTTCCGGACCAATATCGATAATATAATCTGCTGTTTTGATCACATCCAGATTATGTTCAATCACGATCACCGTATTGCCGTCACCTGATAAACGTCGCAAAATCTCTGTCAGCTTATGCACATCTGCAAAATGTAGTCCTGTTGTAGGCTCATCCAGAATATATACCGTCTTTCCTGTACTTCTGCGGCTTAACTCTGTTGCCAGTTTGATTCTCTGGGCTTCTCCTCCGGATAATGTCGTAGATGGCTGTCCCAGTCGGATATAAGACAGACCAACATCATTGAGTGTTTCCATTTTTCTCCGGATACTCGGAACATGTTCAAAAAATTCCAACGCCTCTTCCACCGTCATGTTCAATACATCATAAATTGTCTTTCCTTTATATTTCACTTCCAGAGTTTCTCTGTTATAGCGTTTTCCTCCACACACTTCACACGGTACGTATACATCCGGCAGGAAATGCATCTCAATCTTAATGATTCCATCTCCGCTGCAGGCCTCACAGCGTCCGCCCTTCACATTGAAGCTAAATCTTCCTTTTTTATAGCCTCTCGCTTTTGCATCCGGTGTTGCTGCAAACAAATCACGAATCAAATCAAATACACCCGTATATGTTGCCGGATTGGAACGCGGTGTTCTTCCAATCGGAGACTGATCAATGTCGATCACTTTATCTACCTGCTCCTGCCCTTCAATTCTCGTATGCCTTCCCGGAATTGTTCTTGCATGGTTCAGTTTTTTGGCAAGTGTTTTGTATAAAATCTCATTGACAAGAGAACTTTTTCCGGAACCGGACACTCCTGTCACACATGTCATGATTCCCAACGGAAACTTGACATCGATATTTTTCAGGTTATTTTCTTTTGCGCCTACTACTTTCAAATATCCGGTCGGTTTCTCTCTTTTTTCCGGAACCGGGATCTTGAGGCGTCCGCTCAGATACGCTCCGGTCACTGATTTTTCGTTTGCCATCAACTCTTGAGCCGTTCCCACTGCAACAACCTGTCCACCATGCTCTCCAGCTCCCGGACCGATATCCACAATGCAGTCAGCCGCCAGCATCGTATCTTCGTCATGCTCCACTACAATCAGAGAATTTCCCAAATCGCGGAGATGCTTCAATGTGGCAAGTAACTTGTCGTTGTCCCGCTGATGCAATCCGATACTCGGTTCATCCAGAATATAGGCCACACCAACAAGTCCGGAACCAATCTGAGTTGCCAGCCGGATTCTCTGCGCTTCCCCGCCGGACAGTGTCCCTGTCGCTCTGGCAAGCGTCAGATAGTCCAGTCCTACATCCAGCAAAAACTGAATCCGCGCTTTGATTTCTTTTAAGATCTGTTCTCCGATCAGCAGCTGCGTCTCTGTCAGTTCCAGCCCCTGTAAAAATTTCTGCAGCTTATCGATTGAAAATGCTGTGAGTTCTGCAATATTTTTCTCTCCCACAGTTACCGCAAGAGAACCTTTTTTCAATCTCTGACCTTTACATTCGGAACATGGAGTAATCCGCATAAAAGTCTCATACTCTGCATTCATTGTCTCAGACCCCGTTTCGCGATAGCGGCGCTCCACATTTTTGATCAGTCCTTCAAAGACCACATCATAAACACCTTCTCCACGCTGTCCTTTGTAATGTACTTTCACAGATTTCCCGTTTGTTCCGTAAATCAAAACATCGTGAATCTCTTTCGGATAGTCCTGAAACGGCGTCTCCAGATCAAAATGGTATTCTTCACACAACGCATCTAAAATTGCACGTGTAAAGCTTGATTTTTCTGTACAGGACTGCCAGCCCATCACTGCGATTGCTCCCTGCTGAATGCTGAGTGTCGGATCCGGTATCATCAAATCCTCATCAAATTCCATCTTGTATCCCAGCCCAAAACAAGTCGGGCAGGCACCAAACGGATTGTTGAACGAGAAACTTCTCGGCTCAATTTCTTCAATACTAATTCCACAGTCCGGGCAGGAAAAACTCTGACTGAAATTCATCGGTTCTCCGCCGATGATATCTACGATCAGAAGCCCTTCCGCAAGTAAAAGTACACTTTCCACGGAATCTGTCATTCGTTTTTCAATTCCCGGTTTCACAACAAGACGGTCTACAATAATCTCAATATTATGTTTGATATTTTTATCCAGTGCGATATCCTCTGACAATTCATACAGATTCCCGTCTACACGAACACGCACATATCCTGACTTCTTTGCCCGTTCAAACAGCTTTGCATGGGTTCCTTTCCTGCCTCTTACGACAGGAGCAAGCAACTGGATCTTTGTACCTTCCGGAAGTGCCATCACCTGATCTACCATCTGATCCACCGTCTGCTTTTTAATCTCTTTTCCGCATTTCGGACAATGTGGAATCCCGATTCTCGCATAGAGCAGTCGGAAATAATCATAGATCTCTGTCACTGTACCCACGGTGGAGCGAGGATTGTGATTGGTCGATTTCTGATCAATAGAAATCGCCGGAGAAAGCCCTTCTATACTTTCCACATCCGGTTTCTCCATCTGACCAAGAAACTGCCTTGCATAGGAAGAAAGCGATTCCATATATCTTCTCTGCCCCTCGGCATAAATTGTATCAAAAGCCAGGGATGATTTTCCCGAACCACTCAGTCCTGTCAGCACTACCAGTTCATTTCTGGGGATGTCAACATCTATATTTTTCAAATTATTCTCATTCGCGCCGCGTATTCTGATATACTGTCTGGCGTCCATCTTTTTTCCCATGTAAAATTCCTTTCCCATTTATATCATAATTATTCGATCTCATTCAATATCTGTTTCAGCTCAATCAATTTATCTCTTAATTCTGCCGCTGATTCGAAATCCAGCTCTGCTGCCGCTTTCTTCATTCGCTTCGTAACTTCTCCGATCAACTTCTCCAGTTCTTTCCTGCTCATAGACTCTGGATCTTTCTCCAGCTTCAGTTCTTCTGCTGCTACTTTTTTGGAAATACTGATCTGATCGCGGACCGCCTTCTGAATGGTCTTTGGCGTAATGCCATGTTCTTCATTGTATGCCATCTGAATCTTGCGTCGTCTTTCCGTCTCATCAATTGCCAGACGCATCGAGTCTGTCAGTTTGTCTGCGTACATGATCACGTGACCTTCCGAATTTCGTGCCGCACGCCCGATCGTCTGAATCAGAGAAGTCTCGGAACGTAAAAATCCTTCTTTATCTGCGTCCAGAATTGCCACCAGCGTAATCTCCGGAATATCCAGACCTTCTCTCAAAAGATTAATTCCCACGAGTACATCAAATACATCCAGACGCATATCACGGATGATCTCCGTCCGTTCTAATGTATCCACATCGGAATGCAAATATTTTACGCGAATCCCGATTTCCCGCATATAATCTGTCAGATCCTCTGCCATCCGTTTTGTCAGAGTTGTAACCAGCACTTTATTTTTCCTGGAAATTTCCTGATTGATCTCACCGATCAGATCATCAATCTGACCTTCTACCGGACGCACTTCTACTTCCGGATCTAAAAGCCCTGTCGGACGAATCACCTGCTCTGCCCGCAGAAGCTCATGCTCCTCTTCATAAACTCCCGGGGTTGCTGACACAAACAATACCTGATTGATCTTACTTTCAAACTCTTCAAAATTCAACGGGCGGTTGTCTTTCGCAGAAGGAAGACGGAATCCATAATCCACCAACGTCGACTTTCTCGACTGATCCCCGGAATACATTCCTCCAATCTGCGGAATCGTCTTATGAGACTCATCGATCATAATTACAAAATCATCCGGGAAATAATCAATCAGTGTATATGGAGCCTGTCCGGGCGCCAATCCTGCCAGATGACGGGAATAGTTTTCAATCCCAGAGCAAAATCCTGTCTCTTTCATCATCTCAATATCAAAATTTGTCCGCTCAGCAATCCGCTGCGCTTCTAACAGCTTATCCTGTCTTTTAAATTCTTTGACGCGCTCTTCCAGCTCTTCTTCAATCGCCTTGACGGCGCGGTTGATATTCTCTTTATCCACCACATAATGAGATGCCGGGAAAATCGCTACATGCTTTAACTCGTCTTTGATCTCTCCTGTAAGAATGTCCACCTCTGTGATTCTATCCACTTCATCACCAAAAAATTCAATTCGGATCGCAACGTCTGACTCATATGCCGGAATCACTTCCAAAACATCTCCCCGAACCCGGAATGTTCCACGATGAAAGTCCATGTCGTTTCTGTCATACTGAATCTCAATCAGCTTTGCTACAACTTCATCTCTGTCCTTGATCATCCCCGGACGCAGAGAAATCACCATGTTCTGATAGTCTACCGGACTTCCCAGTCCATAGATACAGGAAACACTCGCCACAATGATCACATCTCTGCGCTCTGCCAGTGCCATCGTAGCAGATAACCGCAGCTTATCAATCTCATCATTGATTGCTGAATCCTTGGCGATGTAGGTATCCGAGGATGGGACGTAGGCTTCGGGCTGATAGTAGTCGTAGTAGGAGACAAAATATTCTACTGCGTTATCGGGGAACATCTCCTTGAATTCTCCGTAGAGCTGCGCAGCAAGTGTTTTATTATGAGCGATGACCAGTGTCGGCTTTTGTAATTGCTGGATCACGTTTGCCATCGTAAAAGTCTTTCCAGAACCCGTAACCCCCAGTAAAGTCTGGCATTGGTTGCCTTCCTTGAACCCTTTCACAAGCTCTGCAATCGCCTGTGGCTGGTCTCCGGTTGGCTCGTATGGGGCTTTTAATTTGAACTCATTCATGGTAAATTCCTCCATTTGTGACTTTTACTATGACCAATATCAGCCAAAAATTCGTAATCAGATTCGTAACGAAACGCCTATTTTTGTCTCGAATAGAGGTCATTTTTGTCTCGTTACGAATAAAAGTCACAAAATTCATATTTGCGGATAAAACAGCACTCGGAAATACCTGATGATACCAGGCTCCGGTTCTGTCATATTTTTACTGTTTGTTCTTGTAACAGTCCCTATTATATCAGACATTTTTTTGAAAGTATATAGATTAACGCAAGAAAAAAGTACAAACGTTCGATTTTTATTTGTACTTTTCTCTCTTACTACTATTCTATTTTTTATCATGCTGCGTTGAAATATTCTTCCAGAATTAAGTCTATTTCAATCACTTCTGAATAATCATAATACTGTTCTTTCCGCTCTTTTGGAATAACTTCTTCAATAAATGGTTCCAATACATCCAGACAGTCTTCTATGATTTCCTGCGTATCTCCATAGACATCTACTGATATGATTTCCTTAGCATGTCCCAATAAATGCGAAACACCTTTTGAATTAAAGCTATTCTTCAGCAAAATAGTTGCATAGGTATTTCTCAACTGGTGAAAATGAATATCAGGCAAATCCAAGGATTTCAACAAGTCTTTATAGTATTTCTGATGAAAACCTTTACTCCTTGGATTCCCATATGTAGAACAACAAATATAATTCCAGTCCCGGAATGTTTTAGGTCTGCGTCTGCGGTTTTTCTCATATATCTTTCGTTCTTCCAGGATTGCTTCAAATACATAATCTGGGATTGGAAGTTCCCGTACGCCTGCAGGTGTTTTTGTTTTAATCTCCTGCTTTGTCAACATCTTAGGTGCACAGTCTTCTGCTTTACTGTTTGGCTTCTTTCCCAACTGACGCTCTACTCTCAACGTCCTGTGAATGTAATCGACATCACTGTATTTCAGACCATTTATTTCACTTCTTCTGAGTCCCATCAATACCGCAAACAGAATTTGCATATGAATCGGTGTCTCCTTGCTTGCCTCAATCAATCGAAGCACCTGCGGAAGTGTCAATGTTTTCTTCTCGTCAATTTTCAGGACACGATACTCTGTCTTTTTTATTTTCTTCGGTAAATTGATTCCCTTCGCAGGATTAGTTGCCAATACATTTTTGTTAAATGCATACTCCAATGATGTTTTCATGATCGTCCTGACATTTTTCGCAACTGATTCGTACTTTTCTGCAACTGTATTATATAATTTTCTGATATAACCCTGATTCAGTGTAGACATATACATTTTTCCAAGCTGTGGAACGATATAATTCCTAATGGCACTTTTGTAAGTTGTATATGTGTCGTCTGTTATTCGGGGACGCATAATATCTTCCAGCCAGAAGATCATAAACTCCTCTACCCGGATTTTCCCATACACAATATAGGTTCCGGTATGTAGCTGTCCAATGACTTCATCACGAAATGCATTGGCTTCTCTTTTGGTTGTGAATCCCGCATGTTGCTGCGTCTTTGTACTTTCGTCTGCAAACGTCAGCAACACACGAAATCCATATCCCTTTTTGATTGTTGTCACCGAATAGACCTTATATTCTACATATTTCTTAAAGTCAAAGGTCTTATGCATGGCTATCCCTCCGTTCCGGTTTGTTGTGGTACAAATGTATTATTTACAAACGCAATAATCTTATCTTGCTCGTCCATAATCTCACAATAATATTCGTAAGTCGTATGAACGGAACTATGACCTAACAGACCAGATATTTTAAACAATGGAACTCCAAGCTCAATTAAAATGGTCGCAAACATATGTCTGAGTCCATGTACGGTGATATTTACCAATCCATTTCTGTTACAGATTTTCGTAAGTGCCTGATTCATTCCGTTAATGATCGGGGTTCGCCATTTTCCTGACAACATACATAATCAAAATTCTTGTATTCTATGCCTGAATCAGTTTTTCGTAATTCAATCAACTGCTGTCTGCGTTTTACTTCCTGCATCACCACTTTTGGCACTCTCAATATCCGGTAGCTATTCTCAGTCTTTGGATTCCTTTCAATAACAGCATATTCCGTAACCGTAAATTCTTTTTCTTTCAGTTTCAGGTTTCCAACAAGCTGTCTGCTAATTCTGACGGTCTGTTTTTCAAAATCAAAATCCTGAAATTTCAATCCAAGAATTTCTCCTTTTCGTAATCCACAAAACAGTCCCAGTAAAATTTCCAGATACCAAGGATTCTTGCTCGCAGCTTCAAGAAAAACCTTCAATTTTTCTTTGCCTAATACCCTTACCTTTGGTTTTGCTCTCGGATATGGCTTTGTCTCAGGCATTGGATTATAGCTTATGAACTTATCTCCTGCTGCATCTTTCATGGCGATGCTCAAAAGCTCCCGCCCTTTATTTCCCGCTGAAGGACAGATTTTCGCGACACGTTCCAGTAGAGCATCTAAATACTCTACTGAAATGTATTTTAATTTGATATCTGCTTCCATACTCGGAAGAATCAGATTATATAACGTATATGCTCCAACCATCCTTGTGGTTGTCTCAATTCTCGGACTGAAAATATTTTCAAACCAATATTCCAGATAATCTCCAAGCATTACATCTGTCTTTTGCATTTTTGCAATCTGGAGAGCTCTCTGCTTCTTCTGGTATCTCTTTTCATATTCCCAGTAACTTTTCTCTGCTTCTTCCGGCGTTTCAAAGCCACCCTTTTTTCCATATTTTGTCGTCAGATCGTCCTGCAGCTCTTTGGTTCTGTGATACCATGATTTTCCTTCAAAAAAGACAACTCTCTTTTCCTTTGACATTGTCCCCTGCTGCGTTTCTTTCTGTTTCATTCTGCTCTCACTCTTTCTCTCTCCTCGTCTCCATTCAGCCACCTATCAAAAGAATTGCATGGGATACGATAAGATCTGCCAATCTTCAACACCCGGAATGGTTTTCTATCATAATAAACATTTTCTATAAATTCATACGCCTTGGAGCGTCCCAGCCCAAGCAAATTCTGAACATCTTCTACTTTATATACTTTCTTTTCCATTTCATTCTCTATCATTGCCATGACGTTATCCTCCTCGTCCTAATCTTTGCGCTTTACTACCGGTAGTTTTTAGCTGTGTAACATCTAAAAACGGTACACCACTAAGATATTTATTTTCGTCTGCATCGTCCAATGTGCGAATTTTCAAATCGCACACTTGACTTTTACGTGCTACTTGTTCTTTCTTCCTATATAATAGTCGTACCCATTCCGGACATTGCAAAACATACATGTATCCTTATATCGCTGTTCTGGATTCACTCGCCGGATATAATGTCCCGGCACATCATAAAAATTGCCTGCACATACTCTGCACAGGCTCACGACTAACGGTTTTTCAATTATCTTCGGTATCCCGGTACTTCTCCTGATTGCTTTATTGATTTTCTCCATTTCAGTGCGGTCTAAGGTACACACATAATTTTCCAACCGTCTTTTATCTAAAGTTCTAAGCTGCTCCAACAGCACTACAGAATCTTTTTCTAACCCTTCCATTTCCGGGACTGCAATGTGTGTTGGCAGTTTCATTTTTTCTTTACTAGTAATTGCTGCCACAATCACTGTCGGACTGTATTTATTTCCTATATTGTTCTGAATCACCAGCACCGGACGATAACCGCCCTGTTCACTTCCAAATACAGGATCAAGGTCGGCATGATAAATATCCCCACGCCTGACGTTTCTATCTTCCATCTTTGCTTTATCTCCTCTCGACTTTCTAACTGTTGTTATCCCTAAATATGTAAAATACAAGCCTATTTGTCCCCGACGTCCCGACTTGTAATTGGGAAATCATCAGACGGCTGACTGCTAATCAGCTCCACAGGATTTTATCTAAAATAAATATATGGGATTAGGAGTTTTCCTCTCCAGGGATCTCCTGAAGCTGCCCTCACTTGTTGCGGCATCAAAGAAATATTTTGTATACACGACTTTATGACCGGACAGGAGTATCATTATGCCTGTTGTCTGTCATCGCCCTGCCAGAAGCAATCTGACAGTTATAACCAGATATTTTTCGCTCAACAGTCCGGGTAATACAAACTGAAACCAAAAGGAAGTATACGGGTGGGATTTCGCTGTCTTTACCCAGCCTGTGTTATGGCGTATCTGTTAATGTGGCTTACGCTCATCACGATAACAACAGGAATGTGTCTGATGAATGTATATGAATTTGTCAAGGTTCGTCCCGCTCCCCAGTCTTTTCGTGACAAAAGAAGAAACAGGCAGATCAGAATATTTCTCTTTCCACCTGTTTCCTCACTTAAACGCTATTTTTCAACCCACTATCTCAAAATCTTTTTCAAATTTCTGATTGCTGCTTTTACAGACTTTGCTACCATCTGAAAAGAGCAGCCTTCTTCCTGTGCAATCTGCTCATAATTCTTATCTTCAAAATAATACTTCATCAATCGTCTTCTCTGAATTTCCGACAACTGCTGGATTGCACTATGTAACCGTTCCGTTTCCAGTTTATTCAGAACAGTATCCTCTACACCTTCCTCTTTCTGAAATACTCGTTCATATAAACTGGAATCCCAGATTTCTGACTGTTCCAGATGCCTGTCCACAACATTCATATGCGACACGTCCTGCAATTCAAACGTATTAAAAGCCTCATATACATTCTTTCCTATTTCCAAATCCTTGTACTCTTTTTCACCATTGCGGAATGAAACATAATATTTTCCGTCCTTCTCATAGATTTCATATGGGTTATATTTATCTTTTCTTCTTTTTGGCTGTCTACCTTCCATGTTCTTTCCTCCGATCTGAATTTTTTTGAATTCAGATCAGTAGGTGGGGCACGACATCGATATAATGTCGAAGTATTTTCTAAAAATTGGCAATAAAAAACTCCAGATTTCCACATTGGAAAACTGACGCAACCAGAGCAACCGCTATTATACTGAATTACACGGAATGATAATACCGATACAATGCTAAATTTATCAGGTGTAACAGCAATGCTTTTTTTACTGATGTAAATCATATGAGTTTTGAAAAAGCAACCGAGACACGCTAATATAACCTCCAATCGGCTACCGTGTCCCTGTAAGTCGTCATTGGTTTGTGTAAACGCAAAGAAACGGCGGCTCTGAAAATCAAAGCCGCCGTTTCAAATGGGCGTGTCAAATTGTCTGCTCTACGACGGCTTTTTTCTTTTGCCGTCGTCCGGCAGTTTAATTAACTCTTAATATCAATTTATAATTGGCATCACTATAAGAACTTTCATTTCGTTGAGCATTTAGTTCAAATCCTTAGTTTCCACATTGTAAATCGAGAGAAACGCAAAGATTAAGGAAAGTACCATAAGTACAACAGGAAGAATGGCATTATCCGCCAAAGAAAAATCGCCCACATTAGCCTGTGTCAAAAAAATCAGCAGAAAAGATGATACGATGGTAGCTTTTGAGGACTTCATAGCCATACCAATAAACAAGGCGATAAAACTCATGGTTACAATGACAACGGACTTTAAGAGTAACTGAATATAGAACCCCATACTTGCCATGTTGTAGTCCAGTGGGAATGAGGAAACCATGAATTGTGCACCAAGTAAAATGCAGCCGTAAATCAATAGTTTTGTCAGCACCAGCGCCACGAAATTGAAAATCCATACAGCTAACATTTGAGAAACGAGAATTTTCTGTCGCTTAATTGGATACGCAAACATTAAGTTCATGGTTTTGTTTTTATAGGCGCTCACAATGTATGTGGACAACATGACACTGGTAAACACCAGAAAAGCCATGCTTGTAAACAGCTCGATAGAGGAAGAAATCGCACTGTTACCCGGCGCCGCATCAGGAACACCCGTATCAGGATCATTGGCAATTCCCAAATAGCAAAGGGCAAATATGAACAGGCAGATCAGAGCCGACATGATAACCACATTGCGAATGTACTTGCCTACATTATTCTTTTTCCATTCCAGCCTAATGAGTTTAAGCATGATATTTCACCTCCCCGGTCAGCTTCAAGAAGTAGTCCTCCAGCGTTTCAGATTTCTTTCCAATGCTCACAACTTCAACATCATTCAGAGCCAGTATTTTCGTCAACTGCTGGGTAGACGCTGCATGGTCATATATGCGAATTTTACCGCTGTCAAGAATCTTAAAATTTTGCAGACCCAACTTTTCAGTCAAGACATAGGCAGCCCGCTTTTCATCCGTGACAGAAAGCTCCACATAATTGAGGTTCATTTCCTCAATATCTTGCATACGAATTTCTTTCATCATTTTTCCGTGATGGATAATAGCAACGGTATCCGCAATACTCTCCACTTCAGATAAAATGTGACTTGAAATCATAACGGTAATACCGTACTCCGAACAAAGTGTTTTTAATAAATCACGGATTTGTTTCATTCCTGCTGGATCAAGGCCGTTTGTGGGTTCGTCGAGAATAAGCAGTTCCGGCTTGCACATAATGGCTCTTGCAATTCCGAGGCGTTCTTTCATGCCGAGGGAATAGTTCTTGACCGGCTGATCGGCTGCTGATGTCAAGTCCAGCATTTGCAACGCACTTTCAACACTGTCAACATTGTAATAGCCCATATACTCACAATGAAGCTGTAAGTTCTCACGCCCGGTCATGTGGTCATAAAAGGTGGGAAACTCGATGATACTTCCCATTCTTTTTAAGACTTCATAGGATTTTGGAGTCAATACCTCTCCAAACACCTCAATAGTCCCACTGGTAGGTTTCCAAAGGTTAGTAATCATCTTCATCACTGTGGTTTTACCAGCTCCGTTAGGACCAAGAAAACCATAAATTTCCCCTTTGGGAATATGAATATTAACATCAGTGACAAGTGCCTTACTACCGATCTTTTTAGAAAGACCACTTGTTTGTAAAATAAATGGCATTGTCTTGCCCTCCTTTCTACTGACATTATAGAAAGTTCGATTTTCAAAACTCTTGAATAATTCTTACAAATTTCTTTCTTGAAAAAATGACCTATGGTTTAATAGGCCATTTTCTTGAGCGTAATAGTGAAAACTGTTTTCTGGTGCGGATGACTTTCTAAAGTAATATCGCCACCGAGTTGCAAGGCAAGATTTTTCGCAATCGTCAGTCCAAGACCATTTCCCTGCATAGCACTATTTCTGGAATCTTCCATCATAAACAGCCGATCAAAAACCGAATCGGCAAATTCTTTTTCAATTCCACGGCCCCTGTCCACAATGTCTATATAGATATGTGCCTGATCTGCCCGCAAAAACATACCTAAATATTTTCCATCGCCGCCATAGCGAATTGCATTGGAAATCAAATTGAACATAATTCTTTGCAACGCATCTTTATTGGCATTTGCATACAACACATGATCGGGTATGTTAATTTCCACTTCAAAATTTTTTTGTGAAAGGAGTTCATAGAAATCCAAAATATTTTCCCGGCAGGCTTCGTTCACATTCAAACGCTCCAATGGCATATCTGTATCGCCAGCCTCTAATTTAGCAAGCGTAAAGAATTGTGTAATCAATCCCATTACCCGCTGGGCAGTGCTTTCTACCTTTTGCAACATTTCATTGCTTTGGGTTCCGTTCAAACGCATAATCTCCAAATAGCCAAGAATCACTGTCATGGGAGTTTTAGTGTCGTGGGAAATGTTAGATAACATCTTTTTGGATGCCATTTCAGCCCGCCGATACTCAACTTTTACTTTTTGCCGATCTTCCAACATTCGATTGATTTGTGTTGCAAGCTCTATCAGTGCCTTATTATCGGTAAAGACTGTCACTTTTTCGTCGCTGTCGGTGTCAAGAAGTTCTTTCAATTTGCTGCTGATCTCATGTATTTTTGCTTTTGTTCCGTTATGGAATACAAACTGCTGGTACACAATGATACAGATTAAAATCATAATACAGAGGGTTAGTAAAAAGATAATTGTCGCATTGCTCATTTCTGTTCTCCCAGCTTATAGCCAATTCCCCATACAGTTATAACAACTTGTGGCTTTCGTGGATCATCCTCAATTTTCGTTCGTAAACGGCTGATGTGAACATTGACGGCATTTTCATCCCCCATATAGGCATCATTCCAAATTAAAGAATAGATTTGAGCCTTTGTGTAGACCCTTTGTGGGTTTTCCAGAAGCAGCCGTAAAATATCAAATTCTTTTGCGGTCAGTTCGATAATCTCGCCTGATTTTGTGACGGTGTGATTTTCCAAGTTCATAACCAATGTGCCCCACACAAGTTTCGTTTGCTCTGGCTGTACGGCAGCATATTCGGTATTTCTCCGTATGTTTGCTTTAATACGCGCCATAACCTCTGTTATGGAAAACGGTTTTGTAATATAATCATCCGCACCGAGGCCCAAACCTAAAGTTTTGTCGGAATCCGAATCCTTTGCAGAAATGATGATAATTGGCACCGTACTTTTTTGACGAATATACTTCATTACATTCATACCTGTAATTTTGGGAATCATCAAATCCAACAGGACGATACTATAAGAACCAATGTCGAAAGCCTCACATGCCTTTTGACCATCGGTAGCGCAGACAACTTCAAAATTTTCTGCTATAAGATAGCTACATAACATTTCACTTATTTCTATATCATCTTCAATTAAGAGAATCTTCATTATTCTTTTTTCCTTCCTTTCTGCGCCTATCAGTCGGCTTCTCCGCAGTTTTAGGGAGCAGCCAAACACCGGCCATTTTCACAGCACCGGGGATACGCCCACCAGCACAATAATAATTTACCCTACGAGGTGTCACGCCCCACTTCTCGGCGGCCTCTTTCAATGTCATATAGTCCATTTCGCACCTCCACAGAGTACATTATAGTTCTTTATCTCGAACAATACAAGTTTATCACCAATCGCAGCTTTATATAATCGGCATAATCGTACAGCTTGTCAGGCATAATAAGGTCATTCCATCATATAAACCGGAACGATACAATATTATTGAGGTGAACGATTATGCCGATTGATGATTTAACTGCTTTAGGGCAAAAAATGCGAGAAGCCCGAAAGAATAAAGAGCTAACACAGCAGGAGCTATCTGATCTGAGCCATGTTTCTGTAATGCAAATCGCCAATATCGAAAAAGGGAAAATGAATCCTTCCTATTTGATTTTGAGAGCATTGGCAAAGGTCCTGCACATCTCTTTAGATACGCTTATAAATCCAGATATTTCTCTGGAGGATGAAGGTACCAATCAGATGAAAATGCTTTATTCCAGTTGTCCGCCAGAAATGCGTGACACCCTGTTACGTCACACTCAAGAAACTGCGAAAGAGCTGACAGAGTTGTTCGAGAAATTTAAAACGAATTGAACCAGTAAGTGAGGTTTAATGATTCTCTCACTGGTTCTTTTCATTATAAAAAAAGAGATTTACTTTTATAAATATCTCCGCTATTATTCCAAACAACATTTTTCTCTAATATGCCGGAACACCATATCCATAAATATTACTACTTCCAATACTGTAACTTCGTCTTGCTACCTTATCCCCACTGTTGCCTTCTATGGTATTGACGGTTCCACCGCTGACACTCTCTACAATTCCAACGTGGTCAATCGTTCCATTATTTCCCCAGTCAAAGAAAATAACATCTCCTGCCGCCGGGGTATAACTTCCGTCCCGAAACCTTCCTTTACTTTCAAACCACTTCACACCGTCCGAACAAAGAGAAAATTTCGGAATGACTCCACTCTGAATATAACCGCTCTGGTCTGCACACCAGGACACAAAGCAGGCACACCACTCTACCCTGCCTCCAAATCCATACCAACTCCAATAAGTCGTTCCGCCTTTTCCTTCCTGCGATGCTGCCACCTGAACAATTGTCTGATTGCCGATACCTGTCGGGATTCTTCCAAATGCATAATACTGAAGCACATGTGACACATACTGCTTATCCCCATAACTGCTCCCCCCATTCTCTGTGCCATCATATCGGAAAATTCTGCTGCATTTGCAAGGGTATATCCACCTCTGGCTTTCGCCCATTCCAGATATCCATTTCCATAGTTGTAACTTTGCAATGCCAGTTTAATATTTTCCATATCCAGAGGATTTTTTACTCCTGCACGTTCCAGACAACTTTTTATCTCCTGCACTCCGCAAGAAATCGAATACTCTGGATCAGTAATTCCATTCGGCTGTTTGGGATATTTTGTATTAAAACTGCCCTCTGAGCACTGCATCGGGTCAAGTCCTCTCCCACCGGATTCCTGCATCATAATCGCTTTAATCAGTTCCACATACTCTCCAATGCCATATTGATTTGCATACTGTCGGATTAGTGGTTCATATGCTTCTACTTCTGCACTGACGGAAGATACCGTACTAGAATTATCCCCACCTGTCATACATAGAAAACCACCAAATAAAATGACGATAATCAAAATCATAACTGCAATCCAACCACCTGCAGTCAATGCACTCAGTAATGCTTTTGTAGCTTCCATCAACGCTTTTATCGCATGTGTTACCGCTTTTGCTGTCGTTTTCACTGCAATCCTGGTATTTTGTGCTGTCTGTCTTGCTGCCTGCACTGCTTTTTCTGCCTTTTTCATGGAATAATGCATTGCCTGGACAGAAGCATTTGCTGTCTGCTCCAATGTTTTGATACTGGTCCTTGCTGTCTGTTCTGCAGTCTTGACCGCTTTCCCAGAAGTCTTGATGGTACCTTTTCCGGTATTCTTTACAACCTGTTCCGAAGTTCTCCCTGTCTTAATCGTTCTTTTATCCCGTTCAACAGTCTTGATTTTTTTGACAGCAAGTTCTCGCCTCTGTTCCTGTGCCTTTTCTCCGCCTGAAGGCGGTACTGGTCGCATTTGTTCTTTCGGCTGGTAAACTGTTTCTTCGACAGGCGAAGAAACAGAAGTTTTCTCTTTCCTCCGTTCAATAACCTTTCCTGCCTGTCTGCGTACCTGATGCCCTGTTTCGTGAAAAATGTGGTCAGCATACTCGCTGGCCACATCTTCTGCATAACCTACCGGATTATTCTCTCTATCACTGGATTTCTCCGTCAATTGCATGACAGTTTCTTTTGTTCTGACATAAGACTGCTTAATATGGTCTGTCACTGTAACCGTCTTATCTAATACTTTAATATCCTTATGGACTTGGCGTGTTTTTATCTTACAATCCATCGCTTTTCTCCATTTGAATCTTTATCTAGCGTTCATGATTAGTTTCTTTTTTGCTCACCTGTGGCAGTTCCCGGCAGTATTCCGGATACTTCATGCGGATTGCTTCATAAAAATATGGTGCATAGCCACAATCGAACATCTCGTATGGGGTAGACAAGCTTTCTTCTCCCTTCTCCACATATCCATTCCACAAGTTGAAAGCCAGTCTGGTCAATCGTGCCGAACCGCCTGTCTGCCACCCTTCATGCAGTGCTCCCGGTTTAATCAAACGCTCTTTAAAATCAAACATGCGGTCAACATGATTTCTGGTATCTTCAGAAATCCCCACACAATAAAAAAATGAACTGTAATAACTGTCGTGCTTTCCGCATTTTGCTAACATCTGATAAAAAAACTTTTCGTGTTCCTTTGATGAAAATCTGATTTCTGACATATTTGGCTCCTTTTCCGGCACTAAAAAACGCCACAAATTGTGACGATTTCCAGTGCCATTCTCTTAAATTGATTATTTAAAGTTACATTCGTCCCCGGTTGATACTATCCTCTCCCGGCTTTGTGGTCATCAGTTTATACAATCTTGTATTGGTTGGAAATCTATTAGCGAACGGTACAAGCGAACTTCCATATTTCACCAGACCACAACCGGCATCTGCATTTGTGATATATCCCATTTGCTCTGTAGAAATATTCAAAAGTATCGCCAACTTTGCTCTGTCCGGCTCTGCCTGATTAAGCATCACGATATACTCACTGTTGGAAATCATCGTACTTGCAAGAATAGAATCTAACAGATATTCCACGTTCTGTGTGATTGCTGTCGGGAATGCATTACGCTTACGAAATCTTCGCCATGCAGAGTTAAAAAATGCTCCGGAATACTCATTTTCAAATACTACATGAAACTCGTCTAAGAAAATATGGGTTCGCTTTCCCTGTTTCCAGTTCTCCGTTACCCGGTTCAACATTGCATCAGTGATTACTAGAAGTCCCATGGTCTTCAACTGCTTTCCCAAATCCAGAATGTCGTATACCATGATACGGTTATTCACATCAACATTACTTTCATGTGCAAATAATTCTGATACCAGTGCCAGATCCTGTGCTTCCAGTTCTTCCTGTTCTAAGAATTTTTCACGCAACACCCGCAAAGTCGGCACTGCTCCGCCACGCTGATATTCCTCATAGACTTCCCCTACACATCGGTCAATAATGGAACGTTCCTTTGCATTGATTCCTTTTTTATCCAACTGTTCAAACAGAGATAAGATAAACTGTGACTTCTCAATCACTGGATCACCGCCATCTCCATATCCGTCTACCATATCCATTGCATTGATATGGTCCCGGCTTCCTGCAGCAATGCGAACCACTTCTCCGCCCATTGCTTCAACCAAAGATGCATACTCTCGCTCTGGATCACAAATCAATATATCGTCCTGCGTTGCCAGTGCCAGAAATACAATCTGCATTTTTGCATTAAAGGATTTTCCACTTCCCGGCACACCTAAAAGGAATGAATTTGGATTTAACAGTTTTTCTTTATTACACATAATTAAGTTATGGGAGATTGCATTTTCTCCACAATAGATACCACCTGCGTCCATAATCTCCTGCACCCGGAATGGCATCAACACTGCTACACTCTCCGAAGTCAGTGTACGGACTGCTGAAATCTTCCGGTGTCCGATGGGTAGTGCTGTATTCAGTCCGTCCATCTGCTGAAATTTCAGAACCGAAAACTGGCATAACTTTTTCCGTCCGATTGTCAGAAGTGTTTCCGTATCTGCGTCAAGCTGTTTTTTCGATTCCGCGGTATGCACCATAGTCAGTATACCGAACATCATACGCTGATCACGTGTGGTCAGGTCGTCCATGAATTCTTTGCTTTCTTTTCTCTGCTGTTCCAAATCATAAGGAATCACTGCTGAAAAGTTATTGTTGGCATTCTGCCGTCTCTGCCAGTTCGTGATATTTGTCTCCACACCAAGCAGACGTTTTTCCACTTCCTGTACTGCTTCATCAGTCGGAACCGGAATCACATCAATGCTCAACATCAGATTCCGATTCATGTCGGTCAGTTCTGCTATCATATCGTCTTTGATGTAAGAAGCATATTCCCGAAGAAAAAGTACCCTTCCATAACGATCTCCCATACGGAAATAGTCTTTTTCAAATTCAAAGGTATCCGGACAGATATAATCTTTGAAGCTGTGTCCTTTTCTCATATTCTCCTGAATATCAAAATGGAAACCAGATTCTTCTCCTGTACGGTAAAAATCATGCAGAATCCGTAACTTATCTTCGCCATTTACCTCTGCACATTTGGAACCCAATCTTGCAAAATGGCTGTTCAGCTCTGTTGTCACTCGTGCAAAATACGTTCTGGCTTCTTCGATCGTTTTCTTATAGCAGGATACTGTCACATATTTTTCCTGCACCATGCTGTTGGAACTGGTTGCCTTATCTAAAAGCATGTTGTTATACTCTTTCCGATATAAATCCAGTCCGTCCTCCTGCATTGGGATCAGGATTGCTTTCTCAAAATCTACCTTATTTAAACGGCGGTTGTTGATTGTTATTTTTGTTGTTCCACCGCAATCGAAAGAATTTAATAAGTCCATATATTCCAGAAACATGGTTTCCTTATCTACTTTGCTTGCCACCGCATAGTTAATATCGGTAAATTTATAGGTACGTGCAAATTTATTTTTTCCGATTTTAAAAATCCCATCTGACCAAATGGTCTCGATGGGAATTACCTGCTGTACGCTTTTTGGAATCACAAATTTTTCTTTATCCTGCTTGAAGATATTACTCAGCGTTTTTATCATTTTTCTTGTGTCCCTCCTTCTTTAAACTCTCTTTTTCATATTTTTTAATGATTGGTTCCGCTGCATCAAAATATAGATTTTCTGACCGGAACATCAGTTTTTTCGGCATCAGGATTTCTGACTTGAGCCACGCCCATATAAACTGCTCCGCTGTCATTCCATGATATTTTACGAACCCGAACACCACGCATGGAGCAGCTCCCAATACACAAATCCAGCTCACTGTTTCCATACTCATATATGGTATAAGCAAAAAATAAAGCCCGCCGGCAACACCGCAGGCTAATACTGAAAAGATAAACTGTCTCAGGGACAATCCGAAAAAGATTGCCTCTGTATAATCTCGGATTTCCCGATTGATTTTTACTTCCAAAATGTTACACCTCCAAATCGTACATTTGTTATTTCTTCGTTTTCTGTTATACTCTAGGTAACTGAAAGGGGGACTGACCTATGCCAATCACTGTTATGATTTCACTTGTTGTTACCGTTGCTTTATTCCTGATTTCTCTGCTGTTTCGGATTGCAGCCAAATTAAATCTGACCTTACCTCTGTTATACTTCCTTGCTGTTTCCACGATTCTGAATCCATGGGCAGCGAGCCACGAAAAGCTTGCATTTGCAATCCTTTATCTCTTGACTGCCTTTTCTGTCCTCAGCTGGATTACTGCTCTGCGGCGCAAGTGGCAGGAGCGCCAATACTATAAAGCGCTAGAAGAAGATATGGCATTCCAGATTAACCGTGCCAGACAGAGAGGGATTCCATTAGATTCTGTTCATTTCGATTCTCAGGGGAATATGCGGTATAACAATAGCGGAGATATTATAGAATAAGTTCACAACGCACAACAGGGTATGTACAGTTTCTTACCATACATACCCTGTTGTTATTTAATCTTCATCGCCCCAGTAATCTATTGATTCCTGTGTTCTTGTTGAAATTCCGAATAGCTTATACATAAAATCTTCTCTTTCATCAAACATTTCAACAATAATTATTTTTTCTGATTCAATTCTATAAAAAACATAATTGTGACTAACATATAAATAGCGATAATCGCATTCTATATTATACATTGCAGATACGGCAATTCCCTTCTTTTCAAACTTCTCCAGACCTCTCACCGCATCTGTTATCTTTTTCACTGATTTTCTGGAAACTTCAGCGCCAAAATCCTGTACCAAATCTGCTTTTAGCTGATTCAGTTTTTTCCTTACAATCTGTGAATATTCTATTTTTTTCAATACAATTATACCCCCAGTTCTGCTTCCAGATCATCTGCTGATATCGTTCCTTCTTCTCGAATAGACACTTCTGCTTCGTTTAGTTTGCTCATTAATGTATAAAGTGCTTTCTGTTTATCTAATTCGTCCAGCTCTTTCATATCTATAATTGCACACTGTCCATGTCCATTTCTTGTAAGATAAACTCTATTACCATAGGTGACTTCATTGATTACTGTTGTATAATTTCTTAAATCCGAAATAGGTTTAATATTTGGCATAGTCTTTCCTCCTCGAAAAATTGCTTACCTCTTCTCTACTTCTATATTATACCCTTTCGCTGTGAATCATTCAACTTATTCGCAGTGAAATTTACAGCAATTTTATTTTTTACAATCCCATCATTTCCCGAACCACTCGGTCTGACATCTTCACTGCTCCGACCAGTACAAGCATATTGAAAATCAATTCTCCAATATAGCTCCACACCATAGTGACTGCAGCTGCATCTGGATTGACTACTGGCGGTGATGATGCAAATAATGAAAAAATAATGCAGGCAAGTACCACGATTGCTCCCTCCAAACACACTGCTGCGTATGATTTCAAAAAACTTCTTCCGATATTCTGGCTCGGCTCTCCTGCGAAGGAAGATAACGGAATCGGTGCAATGGCAGTATAAAGGTACAATCGAAAAAATCTTCCATATACACTCATAATCATAATGAAACTCAACACTGTAATAAACAGTCCGCCTATTAACGTTACTGCCCATAGTGGGATACTTTCAAAAAATCCACAATCTTCTACCGCTTCTATGATTTCATCCGGTAAAACAGTATCTTCCGTTCTTCCAAATCCTGCGGTCTTCATTATCGTACTGGTCACTCCCTGCGCAATATTAAATAACGCCATCATAAAGTCCATATGTGACCACACCTTTGGCAATCGCAAACCGTACAAACATTTTTAGCGCATGTTCCGGTCTTTTTACCTCTGTGAAACTTCCACAAGTCTTGACCACTCCCACCACGAAAAATAGAACTAACAGTGCATAACCGATCGCCTGCAATGCTCCGTGAATCTGAATGATTGCTTTCCAGATACCGCCACCCTTGAACGTTTCCGGTGACTGTGTGAGTATCTGCCAGATTTCCGCAAGTTTACTGTTCCAGGTATCCAAGGCATTTTGCAAGTTCTGTACTACCCAGTTATCTGACACGTTCTAAACACCTCCTGTCTTAGCTTGGGCGGTGCGGCTCCTTTCGGGCCTGCACCGTCCCATTTTCTTTTTCTTGTTTTCTATTCTTCTTAACCTGTAATCAGATTCAGGATTTCTTTTGCAAATGTAATAATGACACCGCCTGCAAGTGTCAGGAATCCATTCGCTCTCTGGCTTGGATCATGAGATTTCAGTGATAAACCGACCTGCACAATTCCAAATCCCAACAAAATCATTCCAATGGCACGAATCAGTCCAAAGATAAATGTGGACAGATTATTGATAACGGTCAGTGGATCGTCTGCCGCAAATACGGTACTTGCTCCTGCTGTCATAATCAGTACCATTGCAATATACACTGCAATGGCACGTTTCATTTTTTCTGTCATTGGCAGCTTCTTCGTTGACTTTATTGTTTCTTTCTTTTCCTGCTTTTTTCGCATATCTAACTTCATTTTTTGATAGCCTCCTATATATTTTTTGAATCTACTGATATTTCTGAATGATTTCTTCCAGATCTTCATCCGATAATAATTCGTAATCTTCCGATCCCAGTGACTCGTCTATGAATTCACCTTCTAAGCTGTCTCCTAGTGAAATACTTGCGACTGCCCGGTCAACCGTTCCATGCAGATATGGCTTTCCATTCCCATCCGTCGTAAGTCCCACATTTGGATGTTTCAAAATATCAAATTTTTCATCAAGAACCGGCCTTTCCCCACGGATAAAAAGAATCGCATACCGGTTATCCAGCATGCGAACTTCATCGGGTGTCATTAGCTCCCTTCCTGTATTCTGATAATTGGTGGAATAATTTCCGGAATGTCCCGTTGATTTTCCATAAGTGTTTGTATCAATTGTTGCCTTTCCCATCAGCTCACTGACGTATTTGTGTGTCCCCTGCTCATTACCGCCCAGGTATAAAAATTCATCATGGGGTAAGGTTCAGCTCATCCTTTGCAGGACTTGCGTCCCCTCCCTCCCAAACCGCA